>Ga0265298_10002001_pt1 | contig 29328 bp, 23 predicted proteins | sample AusTroGonzalo_MG_3_FD_193486 | JGI IMG/M metagenome (GOLD analysis project Ga0265298, IMG submission 193486) | Bovine rumen microbial communities from tropical cattle in Woodstock, Queensland, Australia - Gonzalo_01 | ecosystem: Host-associated > Mammals > Digestive system > Stomach > Rumen ...
TCTTTCAATATGGAATAAATATCGTAATAGTCTCTGAATTTCGAGCGACGGAGCATGGCCTCCATTTTCATCGCCCCAATACTTTCCATATCCGCTAAATACAGATTATTAAGATAAGGTATTCTTATCATTGAAGAGATGGCTTTACGGGGAGGAGCATAGAACGACAATTTGACACCCTCGAAATTGAAAGACACATAATTGAAGTCTCCAACTTCATATTGCAGGATCTCACCCACACCCTCAAGTTCTTTCTTGATGGCAGGCCAATTCACTTCACATTTATCATTCTTTTTTTGTTGCCACATCATGAAGTCCAGATCCTCACTTTGCCTTTTCTCTATCTGCAATGACAAAGCCGTTCCTCCAACAAGCGTATAGGGCTTGATGCATTCCAAACGGGAAATCGCCTCAAAGACCTTTCCTGTATGCGGAGCCAATGATCTTGATTGTTCCATAACTATGCAGCAGTGATGCGGTTGATATGACGAGTCTCAATCCCCTTCACGTAAGCTTCCGGGCGCTTGGAACCAAAGTAGTACCAGGCATATAGTATATTGTACTGACGAAACATTTCGCCTTGTGGGGCAACACGGTCCAGCCAGACACGTTTTACCTTCTTATAACCAAAGAGAGGGAACAGTCTGTTGATGTCGTCAATATCGAGATACAGTAAGACATGTTCAATAAGAGCCTCATCGGAGATGTCATCCATCTTCGAGACATCGTAAGACCAGAAGCAGTTCTCTTCTTTCAACTTACGAAACAAGTACGACCTTATATCTTCCTTCATATCTTCGGCTGCAAAGATACACTATTTTTTTAATAGTTCCAAATATTCCGCTATTTTTCTTATCTTGCTTTCTATTTCACAACTCTCGACACATGTCATCCAGCAAGTTTCTTTCGAAACAGGTAGGCATTTTGTCATATGTATAAAAAAGGTACCATTTATCCCCAAATTCAATTATCTTTGCATCAGAAACATAATAAATTTTGGTTATGAACAAACAGACTATTCACTTCGACATGGAACTATTCCGGGGGTATACCTGTATCGGTTGCGCCATGATCAATGACCTCGCAATCGAGGTCGAATTTACTGATGACGAGATTGCTCAGATGAAGCAACTCGTCAGCCAACTCGATGAGACCCTCTACAGCGAGGGCATCATGCCCGTGCTCAAAGAGGGTGCCCCAGAGCTTTACGACCGCATGGAGCGCACTGCTCGTAATGAGATCTTCGACTTCTTGGTGTCCGACGGCATCAGCCAAGGCTATATTGAATTTGACGAAGACGAGCTCCACGCCAATTTCAGGAAAGACTTCGGTATCGGTGATGACGAAGAAATTGATGATAATAGCTACTACGAATGGTACGATGAGGAGATGTCTCGCATCAATAGTGAAGGCCTAAACTGGATCCGCTCACGCTACTCCGTCGACAATCAAGTCAGTATGGAAGACTATACCCCCGACTACACCGTCGACATCCCCGTAGATTTCCTGCCGTAAAAGACGGGATCAATTTTGTTAAATCTGCAAAAAACATTTGCGGGTTTATACTTTTTTTCTTATCTTTGCATTAGAAACAGGAATATAAACTACAAATAAACATTAATTAATGAGCAAATACAAATTATTATGGATTGATGACAAGTGGGAAGAGATGGACTTCAAAGACATCTGTGAACAATCTAGAAATGGTTTTCAAATAGTTTGTTGCACAAATGCAGAAGAAGGTATGACAACCTTCGAAACCTATTTGGAAGAATGGTCTGGTGTTATTATGGACGCTAAAATCCTAATGACACCACAGTCACAAGATGACAAGTTTAAAGGTATGAATTACTGCATTAAGCGCATCAATGAACTACGAAGTAAAAGAGAGGTTCCTTACTACATTTTTACAGGGCATCAAGGACTAGACTCTTCATCTATCTTTGCAGAAGAACACGAAGACCATTATTACGAAAAATTCAAGGACGAAGACAGACTTATCTCCGATATAAAAAGAAGAGCAGACGCAATGCTGGAAACACAGATTATTCATAAGCATATTGTAGTCTTTGAAACATGGAAAGAGTCACACATTGACCTGTTACGAATATTAACTGCTCTTGAAAAAGAAGAGTGGAAAAACAATTCCCTACTAAACGACATCAGGAAAATGATGGATGTCGTAATGAAGAGGCTATATGAACGAGGTCTTTGCACTGTTGAACATAATGGTTCAAATCTGTCAGAATGTAGCAAAATGATTGGTGACAATGCTATGACTGAATTTATTCCCATCTACATTCAAAGAGCCATTCACATGTGTGTTAATGTAACAAATGAAGGTTCACATTATGGTACAAGAACAGATAGAGATGTCAGGGCAAATAGAGCTCCTTACTTAATAAGAAGCCTAATATATAATATGCTAAGTATCTTGTACTGGTGTAAAGATTTGCCAACTAAAGAAGAGCGAGAATGGACCCTAATACGAGTTGAGCAAGCGAAAGAACAATACGCGAGATCCTTATGTAATAGATTTTGTCAAAGAAATCATCCTATCAGCTATGAACCAAATCGGACAAGAAAAGTCTCATCATCATTTTAATACATATAACATTTTTCTCTATTTATATGTTAGTCGTCATATTTGCACAAAAAGAACAAACAAATATTTAAACCTTATTAAGCAAAAGATATAATATGGACAATAATACAAAATTACCCAAAGTTACATATCAGATTCTGCAGGAGTATAATGAGTTACAGAATCGCCTAAAAGGACTTGATCCTTCTTGGTTAGACGAAGAAGTTAATGCTGTAGCAGATCGTATATACGAACTCGAAGAGCAATATAACTGGCTCAACGAAGAGTTTACCGATCCAACTACTGGCAAAAAAGGTGTTAAGGATGTGGCTGGCGAGATACTAATCCCTGCACGCTACGACGGTTTTAACACCCTAGGCTGTTATTTTAACATGCACCGTTTTCCCCATGCTGCGCTCAAAGATGGTAAATATGGTATCGTCAAGGCGGATGGTTCCGGCAAAGAACTCTCTGATTTTTGTTTTGATCTACTCAGCTGGCAGCCTGGGACCAGTTTATTTGAAGCATACTGGAATGGTGATACTAAACATCACGGATTCGTTGATGTTTTAGGTAATGTCATATGTCCTAACATCCTTACGGGGCACGACGACAGGCCCTCCGGAATTATGACAATATGGACAGATAAAAAGATTGGGGCAATCGACCTAGATAGCTACTTGTGCGTATTGCCCGAGTATGACGAAATATACCCAGATGATATCGAGAGGTTCGTCTTTAAAAAGGATGGCAAAGAAGGCTATATCACCGACACAGGTGAGTTCGTTACCAAAGAGCAACTAGAAGACGAAAATGATCCTCACTTTGACGCATACGTACTTAATATGCCATTATAGCAGAACATTATCTCTGATAAAGATTTGATAACATTATGCCCAAAAGAACTGATGTACTTGCCAAAAAAGCTTTCTTAGAGAAACTTATTTCTGAAGGTTATACAGCCGAGATCAAAGCCCAACCTTCCGACATTATCGCCGAAAAGGACGGCGAAATATGGTACTTTGAAATCAAGATGACAGAAAAGAACGACACTTGTTTTGGAGCAGCTACTCTTACAGAATGGGAACAAGCATTCAAGACACCAGAAAGGTATCGTTTCGTAATAGCCATCAAAGGCGATAATGACACTTTCACTTTTCGAGAGTTCACCCCTGCAGAATTTATTCAATACTCTACGATTCCACCTTTCAAAGTGTATTTCAATCTTTCACTTACAGGTGAATTGAACAGAAAACACAGAAAAAACGGAGCTGTTCAGTTTAGCGAAGAGAATTTCAACGACATGCTAGCACTTTATAAGAAGTTTAAAACTTAATCTTCAGAGATTACTCCTACTAGCTCTCCAATCACCCGGAAATCTTCGGCTTCTTCGGCATTGATAATAATAGGATTATAATCTTTATTAAGTGGTAGCAGTTCGATCTTTTCATGCTGCCATGACCCAAATTCATCATAGCTCTTTGAACTGCTGTATTCTTTAATAGAGAATGCGCCTGCATAATCTGAATCATAAAAGTTATGATGCTGTACTAAGACAATCTTGCCTTGTCGGCTACCTGCAGGATTGGCACGGAATACACAGAAATCTCCATCATTTATTCTTGGCTCCATGGAATGACCAGATGCTTGAACGACAAACATATTCCTATTCAGTTTGCCAACCCCTTCAACTTGAATCCATCCTAGCTCGCTCACGTCATCGCCTTCACCAAAGTATCCGCAAGCAGCCTTGATGGAATACACAGGCAGGAAATCAATGTACTTAACGTCATCGTTGACAACTGGCTCTATTCGCACTTCCTTTGCAACTTCTGATTTTTCCGCCATAAGTTCACGGAAATGATTTGCCAAGGCAGAATCGCAGCAATAGATATAACACCCCTTCATACCACGAGTCATCAATGTGCGATAAGTATTCTTGATAATCGCATCTACAGCCTGTAGTGTCTCTTTTGGTTTCCTTGCAACCATTGCCTTGAATCCTTTCAGCGATTGGTCGTTAGGAGAACGCTTGAAGCCATCTGTCACTACGCGATTGTTCCTATAGATCATGTCTGGACCAATTATTACGCCCACATAATCGAGTTCTAATCCCTGACAAGTATGTATACAGCCAATCTGATCTATAGAGTGTTCCCCTATCAACCAAGGTTCATTGCTGTTGAAGTTCCATTGCTTCCGGAAGAAAAACTGAGAAATTACGATATCGTAAGCCCTATGGTCTTGCTTGCTTTTCCAATCCCAACAATAGCCAGCCACCACACGACTCTTGTTGTTTACCTCGTTCTTATGCCTTATTTCCTCGAACATTTCCGTGGGTGAATCATATATACGGAAGTCATAATCCTCTTCCGTCAATCGGATATTCGCTGTCTCACGAATTTGCAGGGCATTATCAAGCCAACTGAGATAACCATCAGAACCGTTACATCTGAACTGTGAACTGAGGTGCTCCAAGTGTACGTCAGCCCCCATCTCTTCTGCGCATTGTCTAATATATTGCACGCTGCCAATATCTTTCATGTGAATACGTTGGCAGTCATCAACGAAGAATACGGAGAAGCGAGCCGTCTTAATAATTTCCTTGATTTGATTCTCACCCAAATTAGAGAACATACCACTCTTCATGTTTAGGCGATGAGCCTCATCCACGATCAAGGCCCCCATGGTATCAGGCATTGTTTCGATGAAACTCCCACTACCCACAAAGAGATTATTGATATAGGACTTCTTATAACTGCGTGATAGTTTTACGCTGTAAACTGCACGAGGTGCACTATTTTTGGTGACGTACTGTGAGGCAATACCCTCTGCTGTCAGTTTTACAAGCAAATTCACCGCCAGCACACTCTTTCCTGTACCTGGGCCACCTTCTACTATCAGCACCTGTTTCTTGCCTTCCTGCGCTTTCTTGGCCAGATGAACAGCAGACTCATAAACCACCTTCTGATCGTCGAGCATTACAAACTCATCGTTGCCTTTCAGCATTGATGTCAAAGAGTCGGCCAACTGTTTTGAGGGGCGCAGCTTGCCATTATCAATCTTCCATATGATGTCCTCTGGAGAACAATACCTTACATATCTTAATATATAGTCCTGCAAGCGGGCAGCATCATTCTTAAGGAATACTGGTGCTTTAGTCACATAGTCCTGGTAGAGTTGGCCGTTAATCATGCCATCTGGCATGTAATTGTGCAAATAAGCGCAAGGGCAGATTTCGACACCTCGTTCCTGAATGGTGAGATTATAGTTCGAGAGCATATAAGCATACGACCATGCTTGATAAGAAGGATGAGCTACTTCGGCCTTTCCATGCTGGAAACGGGTCACCACAATGCCAGGCTTTTGTGTAGGTTCTGCTTCATCCCATTGTTTAAGTTCAATAATAACGATTTGTTCTTTCTTCTTAGCATTGAGGCCAGAGATAATAAAATCGATACGCTTGGCTGTAAGAGGAATCTGGTATTCAATGGCCACACCCACCTCGTCAGGCAGTTCTGGGATATTAATCACCTTATACATATACTGCATAGAGTTATGCCAAGAACGCACCTCATTAGGCGACGTGTGTCTACCCAAATGCTCGACAAAAGCATTATCGATATTGTCTGCAATGGTATCGTTGAACACATCATCGACAAACTGCTTCTTAGTTGCTCTATAGATAATCATAACTCACTATATTTCTTAGCACTCCCGTAGGCTTTTTCTACAGGATATTTCTCTGCGTTACGTTTTAACTTTTCTAAGACAATCTGCTTGATGTCAAGGTCATACTTGTCTGCGATCAGAATGGCATAGTTGAAAATGTCTGCTAATTCCTCTTTCACTTTCTGCAAATTAACCTCAGAAGCATTCTTCCAAAGGAAAGCCTCATTGAGTTCTGCCGCCTCAATGGATAGAGCAAGCGCCAGATCCTTACCATTATGGAACTGGTCCCAGTCGCGTTCCTGAGTGAACTTAACGATAGCCTGTCTTAATTCTTCCAAGTCGCTCATTTCTTCTTGTTTTTAGCATTATAAATCTGTAAAGCGGACTCGTAAGCTTTTGAGAATGGCAGACCTAAGTTGTCGAGTTTATCAGGGATGGCGCGAGCCCAACTTACATAGTAATATGCAAGGAACTCGTATCCTCCAAACTCTTTATCAGGAATCGATTTTATGCAATACTTCTTTTGGGGACTGATACCCTTTACTCCGACTAACGCAATTTCTAATGCAATGCGGTGTACTTCTTGTTGCTCAAGTGTATCAAAATATTGCATAGCCCCAAGCATATACATCGACATCATCATGGTTTCCGTCGGGTCTGCTCCATCTTGATGCCTTAAAGCGAAGTCTGCGTTTGCAACATCAGCATCCTCTTCTGACAGAGCATCACCAGCAACATCTTTCAAATCACTCTTTAATGATAGATCTGCTTTCATGCCACTAGTAACAGTTGTCTCGTCAACAATACTAATCAGGTCTTCCATATTGAATGACTCTACGAAATATTCCATCATTTCGTATTCGTCACCTACTTGATAGGTATTCAGATATGCCTTGAACTCATCATAGAGGTCATTGGCTTGATCTAATTCTTGTTTTGTAGGTTGATATTGGCCTATAAGATTAATACCATAGATATCTTTGAAATGTAGAGAGGTTACAATGTTCATAACCTTATTGGCAGATGTTATCTCTCGTGGGAAAAAACCTGTTTTTGCTCCTTCTCTGACAGAATGGATATTATCTTCCTCTTGATGGAATAGTGATAAGAGCTGAATAGGACGAACAATCGGATATTGTGTATAGATCATGTGCTCTACAAACAAATCAAGCGGACAGTTCATAAGCTGAAGCCCAAGACCATTTGCAAGCCCGGCCATAACCTTCTTCATTTCATCACCCGGTATATGCTTGTGCTTAGATTGCATGAATTTCAAATACCTTTTATTGAATGACTTCCGTGTTTCATCCGTACTAATCATTGCTTTCCCACGATGAGCCATTGTTGCTTGTTGGCTCATCTTAAGATGCATCATCTCGTGGATGAATAGATGGTCTACGAATTCTTTCTCAGGATTATACCTTATTACATGCTCTTTAGCAGCATGGAGGGGAGCATACTCCATCTTTGCATGAACTTCAAGGCTTCTGTCTTCTGTGATGCGAATATTAACATGGTCTATAGCTTCTAGTTCATCTTTTATACCCATCCATACATTCAGATAATTCGTTTTATTTGCCAATTCTTTTGCTACCGTGAGATAAAGCTTCATCAACTCTTCACGTACGGCAGGATTCTCAGGTCGGTCTGATGACTTCAAAGCTCCCTTGAGGCAGATCTCAAAAGCGTCCTCTAACCTTCCTAGTTTATAATAACATAGCCCAAGGCCATAATATGAATTGGCATATGTATCGTCAATCGCCATTACTTTCTCCAGATACGGCAATGCTCCTTCATAGTCCTTGTGCTCCATGTATGTGGCCCCAATGTTATTGAGGGCGATAGCGTTGTCTGGATAATATTCAAGCACTTTGTCATAATACTGCTTGGCGTGTTCTACATCGTTCTTCTCTTTCGTTAAGAGATTACCCATAAGAACCAGTGCCCATATGTTGCGAGGATTACATCTCAGCGATTCTATCAATTCATCATATGCCTTATCGGTCTCATGCATATGACTCCAATGAATCTGAGCCAACACTCGCCAAGCCTCAGAGTCCTGGGGGTTATCCTTGATTGCCTCTTCCAATAGCGGAAGGGCCTTATCGAATTCATTCTTATTACACAGGTCTAACGCCTGCTCCAGTTTATTTGCCATCATTCAGTAGCAAATGCTCTGACTGATACCCAAGTGCCAGAAGGTTAGTAAACATCTGATCACTACACATACGAAAAGCGGGGTATCTACTGCTGCCCGTTCCGTGACTTTGGCCGTCGGAAGCCATCTCTATAGAACGAACAGAGTCGATACCCACGCTGGCCTATAACATACACCCAAAAGTGTGCGTGAGGGTACGAATACCCTCGGCACACCCCGGCTGCACTTATATACACCCGTAGGCGTCACCTCTGCTAATGTCTTTGATAGAGATTTGAATTTCCGACGTTCAAGTCACCAAAAACAAAGCGTACAGTGTCGCTTTTTCCGCTATGTAGTTGTCCCCATCAGCCCACAGGCTTAGGTTAGGACGTTGCAAAAATACAAATAATAACTGAAATGGCTAGCTTTTTCTTGCGATTTCTTAAAAAAAACTCTAAATAATTGGTTTTATCACAAAAAATGCTTATCTTTGTGGTCAGAAACCTAAAGATACAAGAATTAGTATTTACATGTAACGTAAGACAAATGGACAACGAGGGCAGTTTTATTATGCAAGAAACAGTTGATTGGTCACTCAATGAATGGTGGGACGACCATTCCAATGTCTGCATATGCGCTACAAAAAGTTGGGGCAAATCCACCAACGTCATTATAATCTGCCCATCTACCAGCGCATCATCCACAAGAACAGCCCGCACTTCCATTGCAAGAAGCTCCAGTTAAAGTTAGAGAATGGTGAGGTTCTAGGGTTAAAATTATATGAGCATTTAAAGGTATAATAACATAAACGATTTAAGAATATGGCTGATATTTATTTGTATAAAGAAAACATGGCAGAAGATGTAAAAAAAGCATCTGTTGATATAAAGAATAGACTGGATAAAGATCTAGATAAATTCGACGGTAAAATATGGATTTTGCCCAGCATTTGCGCATATCCTGGTACAGGGCATGATGACATAGATATCATGGCTTTGGGATATTTGCAGAATTATAAGTTGGATGAGGTCGGATATTTTAAAAACATATCCTTTAAGTCTTTTTGTGTTGCTATCGAAGCTAAATCTCACAATGCTGAAGGTCTTGAAGTCAAGGGTTCACATTTGTGGGTAAAATATCCGAGCGGCTATAAGGATGCCACAAAACAAAACCAAGAGCAAAACCAAACATTACAAAAAATATTGTCAGACAATCTTTATGACGAATACATTGACGTTCCCTTTGTATCAAATGTAATATGGCTTACAGGCATTAACAAGAACGATTTTGAATCATCCTTTCATCTAGTCGACACGAACATCCTTTGTTCAGATAGCACTACAAAAGAATTGTTTTCCGCTATAGCAAGACGATCTAAGTTGCGAGACAATGGATTTTTCGATGCCTTTAAGACATCAAGCATTAACGATATAGAATGGGTTGCTAAACTATTTTGTGCACATTTGCGAGGTGCGGATACAATGACGATTAAGCGCTTGAATCTGATCCCAAAGGTGTCAGAAGATGTATTGTCGGCAGTATCAACGTCTGATCCCGTTATCGTTCTTTCCGGACATGCAGGAACAGGAAAAACCATTATGCTTTTACAGGCGGCTAATTATCTTATGAGTAGAGGCAAAAAGTGCCTTTTCTTAACCTATAACATTGCATTACTTTCCGATTTAAAACATACGATACAGTATGTAAGTGACATGAATGCACCTGAGATGAAATCGATGCATCAGTTTTTTATAGCATTTTTAGCCAAGAATGGGTTGTGGGATTCCTCGAAGGATATAAATAAAGACTTTCTCAATGCAGTATTCAAACTCAATAGTGCATACATTTCCAAAGGTAAAATTACAACCGAGTATGATTATGTCCTAGTAGATGAGGCTCAGGATTGGTCTAAACCACTTATTGATGCATTGGAAGGTATTTGCCAAAAATCAGATTCCCAAATAGTTATTGCTGATGGAATAGATCAGTTTATGCAACGTGCAGATCAGCCAGAATGGGGTATGCCAAGTTTGCCACAATTTAAGATATGCAAAAGACAATGCTGCAATCTGACGATTTTCGCGAAGGCTTTTGCAGCAAAAATGGGTGTAGCTTGGGATGTTCAGCCCAATGAAGAGCTTGTCGGCGGAAAAGTTATTGTAACAAATGATTATGGGCCAGATATGCACAACAAATATATGGAAGAATGCAAAAAACATGGAGGTACTTCTTATGATTATATGCTCTTAGCACCCAATTCGCTAGTTGACAAAGGAGAATTCGCTTTGAAACAAGCCTATGCAGATGCAAAAATCAATTTATTCGATGCGTCCAATCATGCAACGAGGGAATCTATTTATGGAGAGTCAAATGCAAAGAATAATGAACATCGACTCTACCCTTATGAGTCTTGTCGGGGTTTAGAGGCATGGACAGTTGTATGTTTACGTTTTGAGGAGTTGCTCACTTTACCACACCCTCATGACTACAAAGAAATCAATTATGGGGCAGCACGGCGTTATATGCAAGTTTTATGGGCGTTGATGCCTCTTACAAGAGCTGTACATACGATTATTATCACAATTGATGCAAACGATAATGTGGTTTTACCTGTATTGCGTGAACTTGAGAATGAATTGGATGGTATTGTATTTATTGAAATGAATTAAGAATATGAAGTCAGATAGTTTTTCAACATATACAATGCAATGTTATTCAAAATGGAATAAGGCATTGTTTGATTATTTTTTTCCTTCAAGGAACGAAGATCCATTGCTGTTTGTTGACGATGCTCTCCTTAACGATATTGGCAATAATATTTTTTCGGAAGAAGAAAAAGATGATAATAGTTGGACGGATTTCTTCTTACTTTATGTCCTTTTCAATGAGGATCAAATAACGGATTTTAAAAGGGATTATCATATAGAAGATGGAAGAGTAGCTTCAACATGGAATTCTATTGTGACACATCTTTTTTCTGAAGAACCAAAAATAGATAACATACCATCCTATTTTGCTATTATCTGTGCAATTCTGTATGTTGCCCAGAAAAAGGGAGCTGATCACTCAAAAATGAAGTCTTTTGCAAAAGAATATCTAGAAATAGAAGACCCAATATTTGCAGAAAGAGTTAATGATTTATTTACTCAGCTCCATAAAGACTGTCCTTCCTTTAATCACCAAAGGATGGTTTCTCATCGCACACTCAGTACCAAGGTGAATATTAGCCGAATAAAATACCATTTGGTTCTTAAAAAGAAAGAACGTGATGACTTCATTGACTTTATTGAAGTTAATAATTTGAAATGGGAATCTGGTACATATAAGGATTTTGCAGATTCTTATTTGTTGCCATCGCTTGCAGAAGCCAGAAAAAAAAATATCATAGACAAAGTCAAACAAGAAGAGAATAATCCATATTTCAAGAACCTGCTTACATTACCAAATCTTCAATTTGGGAAACCTGCAACCTCGGAGAATAAAAGACAAGAGAGAACTGTATATTGGCGTTATGAACTAGAGTTTGATTTCAATACTGGAAATCCGGTATTCATAATGACTACAGGAGATGCATTAGGTGGCATAACTTATGATGGTGAAAAGTTTAAGTACGATCCGAATTCTACTGAGATTGCAGATCCACTAGGAGAAGATGTTAAGCTTCAAACAATTGGAGATTTCAACTATTGCATAGGTGGGAACCATTATTCTCTAAAAAATATCGCAAGCGGTAGAACATTCTTTTTTGAATCTGCATCGCAAGATTATTTCAATCAAGTGGCAGAAGTAATCCCTGGGAAGCATTATCTTCAGTTTGTTCCTCAAAAGAAGCGAGGGCATAACGTTTGTCCAGAAGGATGGGATCCTGTGATAGATTTCTCCTATCAGGGATTTGATGTTTATGAGACCCAATGCTATCAAGGGAAAGAGGTGTCTGTTGATATAAAAAAAGACAAGGTAACAGACCGATTCGGTTTTTATCGTATTGGATCATATTGCCGAATTACATTACAAGCAGATGAACAATTGTGGTGGGAGTCCAACGTGCTTGGTTCACTATTAGAAAAAATTGATACATTCTCTGGTGCTGATGGATACACTTATTTTCGTTTAAATACAAATAAAGGGACTCATTGCATTAGTGGCACCGTTTCTGTTAAATCAAGTGACCAAAAGTATGTCCTGATGAACGAATCTGTGTTCTTCGAGCCCAAATGGAATCTCACATCTCAGAAATATAACATTGACGGTTGGGGAAATACAATACCATACGCTCAACCCACAAGTAATACCACCGTAGGAAATGCAACGGCATCCGTGCAGTTGTCTCATACAAAAACGGAACATACAGACATTTTATTCAATTTATTATGCGAACTGGCAGATGAGAATGGATGCGTGAATAAGGTAAGCATGAAAAATACCTTAAACTTCGTTTTGCAGTTCTTTGGCATAACAGATCCAAATGATCAAAATCGCCGTAAACTCATTTATGCACTACACCGATTGGGATATATTATTGGAGATAAAGACTCTTCAACTGGTAAAAATATAAACCAGCTTGTTGCTCCATTTGTAGAGAAATCACTGTGGCGATTAAGACCTATGTCTCCTAATCTATATTTTATAAAAGGAGTTTATAGCGACCAGGAGTTAAAAGACTTTATAAGTCAAAACAATATTAAAACAGTCCTATTTAAGCGTCCCTATGAAAAAAGTATAGGTAATCTGCGTACTCCTGGCTATTGCGCAGAGATTGATTCGCCTGAGTATAAGTGTCTTCCAGATTTGGTACTCTTCGAAGGGGAGCATAGTATTAAAAAATGGAATTGTATACAATCACCATATGCCTATATTCTCCTCTCAAATATTGGAGACATGGAGCAGTTTGCATCAAAATTCCTTAGCGGTTCTGGTGATCTTTATAGTGGTGAGCATGGAGATCTGCCAGATATGATTGAGGATGATTACCATAAGGAGATTATTTGTTTCAAAGACGAGATAGGAGAAATTCGGGCGTTGAAGAATTATCAAGATTCCAATAGTCATTTGTTTACTCCAATACCTAAGCATTTGGCAAGAGTGTATTGCGAGAATGAGAAGAATATCCCTATCTGTATAATCAACGAAGGGCGATCAACAGACGTTTCTTTCCTTCACAAAATGGGAATTCCCCGTGTGCTCGATATGGCTCTTTGCGATTTGAATTTAGGGTTACCCGATGAACATAAGGTCTTTGTTATAGACCATAAAAAGACTAATCTGCCCATGAAGAGATCTGCAAAAGGTACGAGTATACCTTATTCGGACATAAAGACATATCATAATATAAACACTATAGATTGGCTTAAACGACTCTCTTTTAGTAACAAGACACCACAATACGCTCCATATCCAGGCTCAGCGATTCGTAAGTGGAAGATGTATTTGGATAAACATAGAATTATTGTCACACACGAAGATGTAATATATGCTTATTCCGAAAAAGGGAATGTTTATTTCATAGATGATAATAAAACCTTTGTAAGAATTACAGATGAACGAAATGTAAATGAATTATTGTCAGAGATGCTCAAGTCATATTCAAATATACATACTTGGAATACTGAACCAGCATCTGTGACACCCCCCACTACAATAGAAGGACTAATAAATATGGATATAATTTAATAAAGAAACAATATTATGGCACAGTACGAACAATTACTATCGAATGACCCAATTGGAGCATTTGATAAAATAGAGAAGGATTACCTCCTCTACTTTGAAACTTCTTATAAGTTCTCTGATAGAAATCCTCTCTACCGAGACTTAGATGACAGAAAGAACAAAGAGTTGAGGAAGAACGACAACCTTCATAAAAAACCACTTTGTGAATTGACTCCCAAATATGTTGCCGAGAACGCGGACCTAGTAGATCTTTGCGATCCGAATAGCTCTAAATACAAATACAATGGTAGAGCCCTTCCTGCCAACTTTGCTGATTTCATCGCTCGCGGGCTAATGCGCGACGAAAAGCGTACAAGCCTATTAGGCCGCTTCGCTACTTACGACCCTTATCGGCATCAGTTTGAAATGCTCTGTAAGGGATATGGACAGGGCAAAAATGTCTTGATAACTTCTGGTACTGGTTCAGGTAAAACCGAATCCTTCATGCTTCCGCTTTTGGCTTCTTTATTGAGTGAAGCTAAAACGTGGCACGCAAACTATGGACAACAATCGTATAATACAAACTGGTGGAAAAATCAGGAAGATCCGAATGACCCCAAATCTAAATATAAGGCATGTCAACGTAATGGAGAAAAACGTCGGTCTGCTATCCGATCACTCCTTTTATATCCAATGAATGCATTGGTTGCTGATCAAGTTGGTCGTTTGCGTAAGGCTCTTGACTCCGATGATGTACGTGCGTTTTTGGATACCGAATGTGGAGGACATCGCATCTTCTTCGGAAGCTATAATGGCAGTACGCTTAAGGAAGATAGAAAAGAAGATACCAAGTCTTCCCACCAACTGCTAGTTGAGATCGCTAACCAAGCAACCGGATTAGCAAATTCTGCAACTACAGGCAACTGTGAACCAGATGATATATATGTTGCTCCTCGACTTGATAGCCAATCCTTTACTAGCGAGATGTTGGTACGTGAGGATATGCAGCAAACGCCACCTGACATTCTTATCACCAATGTCAGCATGCTAAGTATCATGCTCATGAGACTTGAAGAGCAAGGCATGTTAGATGCCACACGCGATTACTATACTGATCCTCAGAATGAAAAAGCTGTTTTCCATCTAGTTGTAGATGAGCTGCATCTACATCGTGGAACAGCTGGTGCCGAAGTGGCATATCTTCTACGTATGTTCTTGAACAGAATCGGCGTACCGCCAATGAAGATGATTAACGGAACCTTACGGCCCAATCCTCAGTTGCGCATATATGCTTCCAGTGCCTCCATTGATAACAATCCCCAAAAGTATCTAGAGGATTTCTTTGGTGTGTATGATCCTGCTCATTCATCAAATCAATTTGAGATTCAAACGGGATATGATGTGTTTCCTACATCTTCAAAGAAACTAGATTACTCCAAGTTTGATCAGTTCTATCTCGCCAATCATTGTAGGAAGCCTTATTATGAGCAGGAAAAGACAGTAGCTGCTTTAAAAAAGAAGTTAGATGTCCTTGGTCAAATAATTGATGCTGAAACAGATGAAAATGAAAAAGTTAATCTATTAACAGAGCAGTTAAAGCTTCAGGAGCAGTTGAACAAGGCCTCTAATGAAAAGACTAAGACCGAGAAGGATTTTTTAACCAGTATAGGTTATAATCGCACTTTCCCCCAGTTTGTGGATGATTATGCAGAGCAGATATATTATGACTTACTGAAAGTTGCGGGTGCTACATGGAAAGTCGGTGACGCACAATTTACAGATAAACCTATAACATTTGAAGTGTCAGAACTGACAAGACTTCCTGGCAAGCCCTCAGATGATGCTATTCGCGGGTTGCTCATTTTCCGTGGTGCAGTAAAACATCCCATGTTACCTAGCATTCGCTTCCATCAGTTCTATAAATATGTAGAAGGACTCTGGGGAGAACTACAGCCTGATTCTCTTGGAAAAGGACCTATTGGAGAATTATCTTACCGTCCTAATGAGATTGCATCTAATGGCCAACACAAAATGCTAGAATTGTTACGTTGCGAATGTTGTGGGGAGTTGTTCATTGGAGGTAACTGTAAATCACATAGTGCACCTTTTGAGATGACCCTAAATAGCCCGGATATCACACGTATCCCCAATATGCAGGCAACTCCAATGGTGCAAAAGAAAAAATACGATGACTATGCTGTTTTCTGGCCCAGTAGCAGACAAGCAAATAATACAGAGCACATTCTTACCCGACGGCCTGATAGTAATGATCTACTTCATTCTGACGTCTCAAATGGAGGCAAACCGCACAATAGCAAGACTCAATATGGTTTTTGGAAAGAAGCATGGCTAAACACATGTGATGGTACAATAGAAACGGCAAATTCACAGTCTCCTTCCATTCATGGCTTTATCTATGAATGTGTTGGCTTACAAAACGCACAAGCACTTCCTTGCCAATGTCCTGGATGTCTAAAGAACTATTCTCACCGAGATTCGGTAAAATCTCCTATCCGTAGCTTCCGAACAGGTATGGGACGCAACAATCAGTTGCTATGTAAGGAATTGCTATATCAGTTGGATCCCAAAGACGATCATGCTACCAAACTTATTGGTTTTTCTGATAGTCGTCAGGACGCTGCTGAGCAGTCAAAACTAATTGCCAAAGAGCATTATCGTGATATGTTACGATTGGCGTTCATACATATTATTAAAGAAAAGCAAGAAGCAGCACCAACCAATCTCGGAAACGCTAAAACGATTGTTACTTCGTTGCTAAATACTGGACAACAATGGAATATAATCCAGCCTGCAATAAGTAATATTGGACTAAGCACCGCAGACCTCAACCATATTCAAAGCATAGTAACATCCACTATTCCACTTGCACAAAAAATAGCTCAGATAAATGCATATAATCCGATACAACAATATGTTGATTTGAACAACTTGATTTGTAAAAGTGGACATTCTACTGTCGACGGCGAGTTAATTCAGAAAATGCTTGATCTCGGCATCAATCCTGCTGGTGCTACTTATGCAGAATTGCATCCAGGTAATTATGACTATTGGGACGAGGTGTATGACTTTACCAATAAAGTTCTTACTGATACTAATCTTATCACAAAAACAAAGAATACAATTCAAGCCCACATCTTTGAGAATTGCTTTGGCCAGTACATGAAGGTTAATACTGAAGAAGCCGGGCTTGGATATGTTGCAGGTTCTGATGTCACGAACAATGCTGCCGTATCCCAATTACAGGCAACATTGCAGAGCTATCTACAAAAGGAAGGTATTACCATAGAGAATGTATTGAATGCTTATATCCGTATATTTGGCGACAAGTATCGATATGATGGCACTCAATTCAAACCAGATGCATGGAATAATTATGGAAAATACGTAAAAGAAGTCCAAGACGCTGTCTCGGAATTGGAAAGTGCTGCAGGATTAACTACAGGTACGTTAGGCACACAACTTCATGCGGCACTATTGGCCATAGCAATAGATCAAAACGGCTTACTTCAAATCAATAAGCCTTTGCGTTTCTCTTTGGCACATGAGGGCGATGAATACTACCAATGTCAACATTGCGGACGTATTCATCTGCACCGTGGCATGGGACTCTGCACTAATTTGGCATGTCTTAAGCCGCTGCCAACGACTCCAACTGGCAAAGTCGAAACATTATGGAATAGTCATTATATCTCACATGACATTTATGTTGAGAAGCATAATCCAAAACGCTTGCACTCCGAGGAATTGTCGGGACAGACAGATAATCAGACTGAAAGACTCCTCCAGTTTAAAGACATAATTCTTGATCCATCTCCTGCCCAATCTCATGTTCGCAAGATTGATATGTTGAGTGTAACAACTACTATGGAAGTCGGCGTGGACATAGGTAGTCTTCAGGCTATTTATCAAGGCAATATGCCTCCGACGCGTTATAACTATCAGCAACGCGTAGGTCGTGCCGGTCGTCGAGGGCAGGCGTACTCTGCAGCACTCACATTCTGCCGGGGAAGAAGCCACGACAACCACTACTATGCCGAAGGTGCAAAGTATATGACAAGTGGAAAACCTGCAGCTCCGACGCTTTCTGTAGATCCTCATGTTGGGGGGCAGACGAATCTTGTCATACTTAAAAGAATCGTTCTTAAACACATTATCATGACCATATCCGCACCCAAATCCGATTGGGCAACTAATCCTCCTGGCACTTGTGGTCAACTGGGAGGCGTCGGCGCAATCAAAGGTGATTGGTGGAATGATGTGCGACATGAGATAGATACATACATCAAGAATAATTTGAACACTACAATAGAGAAGGACATCGTGGACTACTATACGGCACAGTTTTCTATCAGTCCTTTGGACAAACAATACATTCTTGATTGGCTGAAAAATGATGTGCTCAATGAAATGGATGATGCTATTAGGAATAGTGCTTCAGGTGATAATGCCCAAGTTATTGCTGAGGCAGGCCTTTTGCCAATGTATGGTATGCCAACATCCATTCGCAACTTCTACCATCAGGGAAAGGTTGTGAACAATCAAGAAAAATATACAGGCGTTATAGATCGACCCGTAGAACAATCGATAGTAGAATTTGCACCTGGCGCTATGAAAACCAAAGATGGTGGGGAATATACCTGCGCTGGTTTGACAATACCATTAGGTTTCTTAAATGAATGCCGCACTCAAACTGAATATAATGGAAAAATCAAAGAGTTGGATCCTCTCGAACATATTTATTCTCTCTACCTTAACTCGAACGGTGAAGTCCTAGATATTCAGCCAGGATACAATAACACTTCTAATGTATATATCAAAAGACTTGTTATTCCAAAAGCTTATAGAACAGCAAAGATTAAAAACAATAAAGGTGAAACGATAAATGAAGATGACAGCCGTAGTAATTACACTCCAGTAACCCTATGGGTTAATGCTTATCCAACTCATCCTACGGCAATTCTTGGTGGAACCGGTAAGTGGGAGATTTGGAATGGCAATCAGAATAATGTAAGTGATGTTTGGTACGTTAACACTAATAACGGACTTTTGTTTACAGGACAATATGCATGGTCATCTGTGCAAAATAGAAATGGTGGAAAGGAAGCGGTATGGCCCAAATTTAAGACTCCAGGCGTTACAGCCTCGCGTCCAGGTATACCGAATTTCATTCATCGTGATTACCTTGGCAATTTCCAAGAAACAGAAGGGACAGATATTGACATTGCTCTGGGCGCAAAGAAAGTCACGGATATACTCTGCTTGTCGCTTGATCCGAATGCCATTCCTCTATGCATAAATTTGAACTGTCAGACGGGAAACAAATCAGCTATAGTTGCAGCTTTATATTCTGCCGCTTCACTAATTCAGCGTGTATTTGCCGAAGATATTGACATCGATCCGAATGAGATTGAAATCAGCGAAGTGAAAATTGATGGGAACGGATTACCATCTGTATACATGAACGACAAAGCACCAAATGGAGCAGGATTCGTTTCTATGCTCTGTTCTCCATCTGCAACAGGGAAATTGAAACTAATTGAGATAATGGAAGATATTGTTTCTCTAAATCCATCAAGTCCATTTGTACGGTCTATAAAGAACCATGCGAAAGAATGTAAAACTTCTTGTCCAAAATGTTTGAATACATATTATAATCGAGGACTTCATCATGTACTCGATTGGCGTCTTGGTATGGATGTAATAAAAATGATGTTAGATCGGAACTATACGATGGGCTATAATGATCTTGCAGATACTCCTTATGGCGATTTGGCAAGTGTATTAAATGAACTAGGTAATCGCGTTGCCAATGCTAATCCTGGACGTCTAACATATCAATCAAACGATGGCAAAGACTGGAAAACTGGATTCTTTACATCTGGAGGAAGAGGCGGGATTAAAATCGAGCGCCTCGTCCACCCGCTATGGAATGCTGAAACAGAAGAACAAAAAGACGGTTTTAAGGCACAGGATTCTTTTACACTCTCACGAGTTGTTAAACAAAATCCAGTTCCTGTTCCTGCAACAACAGCAAGAACTCCTTCAGTCGGAAGTGTGGTTTCTTCCGGAACTGTTGATCCATCAGCATCAGACTCAAGTGCAAAACAATCATCATCTCATGGTACATTGAGTTAACTCTATTGGGTATCGTCAAACAGATCAATGGACCCTGATCCACATATAAAAAGCAAAATGAATATTGAACAAAAAAAACACAAACGAGAAACGTGGAGACGTTCCTGTCTCATTAAAAGATAGTTTGCAACTTTTAACATTATGAGATTGTGACTAAAAATGAACTTAAAGATAAATGGTTTGAGGTGACTATTCTCAATTATGGTAGAGAGGGATATACACGCTGCTACCAATTGTATAATGATCTTCTCGGAGAGATTGAAATCGGCAATTGTCTTTACAATACCGATCCTCAGTATTTCCCAGGTGCTATGAATTGTTTAAATGGAAGTTGTTTGCTATCTCTCGAAGATGGTGAGTGTAACTTCTTTGTTGTTTTAACCATCAACTCTGATGACTCGACTAAAGGGGTTGTATTATTTCGATGCTAAAAATTCCAAATGAACAGGATTGACGAGAAAATAGTATTTGAGCCAACAGGGTTCGACTACGTGAATCCAGAGGCAGAGGTGGTGATTGTGGGTATCACACCAGGCAACTCACAACTTAAAGGTGAACGCGAAGGTAAGGATATGCGCGAGATAAAACGCCTGAACGCTTTCGCAGGGAACATGCGTCCGAACTTGGTTAAGATGTTGGATCATGTAGGGGTGAACCAGTTGCTGGGAATTGAGACTAGTCGTTCGCTGTGGGAAGAGGATTTCGACAAGGTGGAGATGACGTCGTTACTGAAAGAGGCGACGTACATTACCAGAAAGAACGGAAAGAAGGATATGTTCAAGGAGGTGGACATGATAGCGAAGTCGGAGAAGCTGACAAAGATGCTGAACAACGGGTTCGTAAAGGACTGCAGCCTGTATAGAAAAGCACGACTGTTTGTCGCCTGTGGGCCTGGGGTGTATAACGTTCTTTGTGGACTGAAAGAGAAGGGTGTAATCTCTGCGCCAATCATAGGCATCGCCCACCCTAGCGGCGGAAATATGGGCCGTATCTATTGTTACCTCGGAACTAAAGAACCCAAAGATGCCTCTTACGTCTGGTGTCAGGAGAAGGCCAAGGAGGCAAATAACAGCATCAAACAGCTAATGGAAGAGATGGTAAAAATAGGAGACCATTTTGAATGTGATGGCTTCGGCGAAGATTTCCCAATCATGTGTATTGTAATCTATATCAATGGCGATGTGGCTATCCTAAAGGCAATATCCATGTATATGGAATGTGAAGACCAAACGATGACATATGAAGATGTGGTAGGTGTTTATCCCGACTTTTCCGACCCAGAACATAATATGTACTCGCGCTATCTTGTCCAGGATGTTGAAACAGGAGATATTTTTCCAGACTTCTCTTGGTATTATAATGTAAAAGAAAGCGAGGGCTATGATACAGATGAACTTCCCTCTGGTTCTTATGAGAATGAAGAATCAGAAACAGATAATTGCGAAGTTCCTGCTGCTTCTGACGTATCTTCAGATGATCTTCCCTTTTAGAAGTAAGCTTGATTCCAATTTTGTGCAAAAACGTTACAATATTACAACACGCCATTAAGCCCCCGAAAAGGGAGCTTAATGGCGTGTGCTAAATCGTTCTTCTTAAAACGTCAACGATGTTAGGGACACTGGCTATCTGGTAGGTGCCGTCTTCCCTTAGCCACACTATCTTTTTGGCAATAACAGGTAACCCTATATCTTCCAACATGAGCGAATAGAGATTCAGTTGGATAATATAAAGTCCATAATACTCTTCTATGATAGTCGAGAACGGAGGCAACAAGACTTTGTTATACTTTCTGTTATAGTCACTATAGAGATTGCCATTTGTTTTATAATCAAGGATCACGAAACCCGCCTTTGACGAATCGCCATCGCCATCATACCAGTAAAGCATATCGAACGTTCCGCATATTTGTTCTTTGAGATTCTTGCTATCGTCCGGATTCTTTCCACTATATACTTTTGTTTCATTCAGTACAAGGTGATATGAACTAGGCAACTCGTCGAAGAACTTGACCACTGCTTCTTCTTTAGGATGGATGGGAGCCAAGTAATTATAGCAGGATAGATATTGTGCTCGGACAGACTCTCGAACCAACTCTGGATGTCCTGCCTTTATATAACTTAAACTCTCTCCAAACTCATGTGTCTTTGTTCCAAGCGTGGTTGCTCTGAATGAGTTGCATTTCCATTGTTGAATCCAATAATCAGCGGTCTTCCCATTCTTTTGAGCATATGCAACAGCTTGTTTCTGTTCATCAAATGGATCCTTGATAAACCTATGGCCAATGCCCGAAACAGATGGCAGTTGCTTGCCATTAAGAAAGTATTTATGTTCTTCCTCAAAGAATTCAAGATCCTTAAACTCATCAAGAATTAACTGACGGGCTTTTGATACTATTTCTGGCTCACTTTTAATATAAAACATAAAACTGATCTAAAATAAACAACAAAATGGATGATTGTTAAGAGGACTAATTGTCCGCTGCTATATACATTTTTTCAAGAAGGGAAGCACCTGTAAGAAATTCATCGTCAGCCTCCTTAAGTAATTTGAGATTTACCTCATATTGCTGAGGATATTTTTTGAATTCTGCCACCATACGTTTCAAGCCCTCATAACAACAATAAGCAGGAGAATTTCTACCATGTGCCCCCATTGTTCCAATGTTAGGATTGAACAAATCTTCAGAAACCTCTCTTCCAAACATTTCACGAACCACATCATTTGTTAGTTGAATGAAATATGGAATTCGAACCACTTTGTATCCCAGTTGTTCATAAAAGTTCTGATGTTCAACATCTTTAAGAATCTTATCTGGCAACTTATAGTGCTGAACGCCATCAAACTCAATAATCATTTTTATAGACTCACACCTATAGTCAGGACGTATCCGTCTACCAGAACCTTTAATAGTTTTATCATGTATCCATTCTTGTTCTTGTATTTCTGGAAATATGACTCTCAGATAATCTTCCAGACCGGTTCTATGAAGTCCTGTATCCTCATCAAGACCGGCTTTGGCTGCATTCTCTTTTGTCTCGCGTACAAATCCCCATTTACTTGTACTCTTTTCTTTTATTATCTTCATTCTTACAATTTCAATTATAATATTAAATGTGTACCCTTATTTCTAGATAATTCTGTTTCATATTATTGATAAAATTACTTCATTACAAATACAGAATTGCTTACATCATCACGAGATGCCAAGGCAAATTCAACAGTCTCAAAGTCGTAATTTGGCAACAAGGTGTGGAAAACCTTTGCTACGATTTCTGATGGGTTCTTAAACGCTCCACAACCCCAAGCTCCCAGAATCAGCACCTCTGTCCTCTTCTTGCAAGCTACATCTAAAATCTTTTTGATGCGTGATGTAATCTGCTCTTCGTAATCGGCAGGACGAGTGCGCATTTTGAATAATTCAGGGGCAGCGCATGTGATAACATCAACCTTATACCATTCATCGCGAGGTAGCAACTGAGGATAAACAGGATCAGTACGCTCATCACTTTTAAAAACAACAACATCAGGGGTGTAGATAAGATCATCATTACCCATCTCATTAATAAGGCCTTTAGCGTAATCGACACTATGCTTATGATAGAATGGTTCTCTCATCGCTTCCAAACATGGTAGCAAAGTGGAGCACCTACAGAGTGACTCTTCCTGAGCCCCTGCATAGAAAGGAGAACCACCAATTGAATGATTGTTGGCAAAATTCAGAACAGCCACCTTCTTACCCTTGTAACCTTTTGCAGCCTCGAAAGAACGCTTGCCTGATACAAGGTAGTTTGTTTTTTTATCAACAATGCCAGGGAGAATGACTTTTTCCTCATGTGAAACCATGAACTGGCGGCGAATAGATTCCCTTACTGATTCTTTAAGTTCTATATCCTCAGTATACTGCTTCTTCGTATCAGTCATCACCTCATAGTTAATCTTTCTGTAGTTTGCCATCACAATTGTTTTAAGTTTGTTTATCGTCTGTAAAGATATAAAATTATCCTCAAACCGCCAAGGATTTTATTTGATTTCTTCAGTTACATCGCGGGCTGCATCGAACTTCTCCTTCATGGTAGGGTTATTATACGTGAGTTTGCGAATGGTCAGATCGTCGACCTTGTTGTTGGCGAGACGCAGGTTGTTCTCGGAACCCAGTAGGTTGGCCTTGGTCTTCTGTAGAAACTCGATCGACTTGTCGATGTCCTCGATGGCCTTCTGAAACTTCTCGCTGGCCAAGCGATAGTTATTGTCGAACTTCTCTTTGAAGTCGTTGAGCTTCGCCTCAAAGTTGGTGACATCGACCTCCTTGCTCTGGGCTATGACGAGCTCACGCTTGTATTCCAGACTCTTCTTGGCTGCCTGAACCAACAGGGTGATGATGGGGATGAAGAACTGGGGACGGATTACGTACATCTTTTCGTAGCGATGCGACATGTCGACTATGCCGGTGTTGTAGGTCTCGTTGTCAGGTTCAAGGAGTGACACAAGCACTGCGTACTCGCAACCCTTCTTACGACGATCTTCGTCGAGTTTCTTCAGGAAGTCCTCGTTCTTGTGCTTGGTGGCAGTGGTGTCGTTCTCGTTCTTCATCTCGAACATGATGGAGATATACTCGAACTCATCATCGAAGTCACGGAAGATGAAATCGCCCTTGCTGCCCTCAGAGGCATTGTTGTCTTTCTCGAAATAGGCGTTGGGCATGAGTGTGCGAATGGTGGTGTTAAACTGGGTGCTGCAATGCTGCTCCAGCGTCTCTCCTACCATCTTGGTCGACATACGAGTCTTCAAATCCTTGTAATAGTCGATCTGCGTCTGCTTCTCCTTCAGCTGCATGTCGTACATCTCCTTCAGGCTCTGCACTCTTTCCTGAGCCTTGCTGTCGTTTGTGGTTATCTCATTCTTCAGCTCGGCAATCTGCTGCTCCTTCTTCTGGAGTTCGTCTTTCGACTTGTTCTGCTCTTCAAGGACTGCCACCCGAATCTTAGACTCACCTTCAGCGAGGCTGGCTTTCAGCTTGGAAATCTCAGATTCCTTGGCTGCCAACTGCTGGCTAAACTCAAGCTGCTTGGCCTGAAGCTTCTGCTCGGCCTTCAGTTCATCAGCCTGCTTCTGGATGGACTGGCGCTGCTCAATCTCTTTCATCCTACGATCTACTTCTGCAAGAAACTCTGCGTTCTTTACCTGGTTGGCAATGTCTGCGTAATCAGACTCATCGACTGTGAAAACGTTTCCACATTTGGGGCATTTCAGTTCTTTCATGTTGTTTGTTATTTGACGTTTCTGAGTACAAAAGTAGGAAGTAGTGATGAATTATTTCTGTTATTTATATCTATAAGAAGAAATAAAGAGACATTACTCTATTAAGTTCTCTTCATCCATCCCCAAGTACATTTTGGACATTTGTAACTAGGGAAACAGGAAGGACACACGCGATAACCACACTTATCGCATAACCACCAAGACCAATTCTCAGGGAACTGTCTTCCACAACACATACAAGGTATAAACATAAGCGTATTTGTTTTTAAGTTAATAATATGACTGCAAAGATAGGCATTTCTCCTCAAACCGCCAAGGATTTGAGGAGAAAAATGACAGAAACGTTGTTATAGATATAAACATATAGCAATATATAGACCTATTTAGTTATACTTGCCCATAGAGAATTACATTAATAACCACAAAAAAGATAGAATTATGGAATTAGAAGAATTGGCATTATGCACTCGTGAGGAAATTGAGAAAGAGATCAACAAGATTTGTCCGTATCCTGCAAATCCGAAAAACCTGTATGAGGAGGACAGGGTGTTGCATGAAAGGGTTAATATCAGGCAGAGTCTGAAGAGGCTGCAGATTGAGGCTTTACTAGATGGCAAACTCACAGTTGATCAGGTTCTGGAACAACAGTACTCTGAAGATGACGAAGGTGGTATCGGCCGAAATAGTCTGGAGGATGCCATCAAGGAGGTGAAAGAAGGGGGAAGCCGCTATGAAGTCATTAATAGAATTTTTGAGTACATGGAACTCCTATAACATAAATGAGCAGTCGATGGCTGCTCATTTTTGTTTGTCTGGACTCTTCTTTATTATTATTAAATAGGTGTAGAAGAAAAATGATGTTTTCTTTGAATTTTTCTATTAAAAAGTTTGGTTATCTCAGATTTTTTATCTAACTTTGCACCCCTAAAATCTAAAAACTTTGAAAAACATGAACCAAAACAACATTACATCCGTGATGAAGATGCTCGACGCCATGAGCGTTGAGGAGTTGAACAACGTACTCGTGCATCTGAACGAGAGGCTGAATCCCCATGCCGTGGGCGTGGAGGTAAGACTGAGCGAGACACCTGGAAGGGGTGGTCGCTATGAGGTGCTGCTCATCATGAAGGATGGTAGCGAGAAGGTGGTTAAGTTCAGAGACCGCCACTCGAGACTAGTCTACATCTACACACTGCTACACCCCAAGGGGTATCAGCGCAGGAGTCTGACAGACGACAACTACAGGGCTCTGCGCGTACTGTTCAGCAAGATATACTTCGCATCAGCGGAGCCTCTGCTGAAGGCCATTGGCAACGACTTTGACCACTACTTCAGTCAGGCGGTTGCTCAGTCAAGAAGGGCTATCCGCGAGACGATCAACGCCTCAAAGGACTTAGAGATAGCCCTACCCCAGCGACATGGGGGAAGGACACTCGTCAGCCTTGCTGCAAACGGAGGGCATGTCATCATTGACAGCTCCCTACTCTAAACGGGCACTATTCCTTGCCTGAAACTATACTTGATCTATTAACTTTTTAAATCTTTTATCTTATGAAGAACCATAAGTCTGTCGTGTTTACCGACCGTAGTGTCATGAGTGTTGATTTCTTTCTGAAGGATATCAGCAAGTACAAAGTCCTTAGCCAAGAGGAGGAGTATGCTCTGTGGGAGCAGATGAGGAATGGTAACGCAATTGCTCGCGATCGTCTGATTAGCAGTAATCTACGCTACGTGGTGAGCAGAGCCAAGAGATACCTCTGGAGTAGTGTCGCGCAGGAGGACCTCGTCCAATGTGGTTCTATTGGCCTCATAGATGCTGTTGACAAATTTGACGCCTCACTGGGCCTAAGATTGGTCTTGTTCGCTACGTGCTACATTGATAGCGAGATACAAAAGGCAGTGAGTTCGCACTCGAAGTTCTCGAGCAACGTGTCGCTCGACGATACAATCTACGAGGACGAGGACTGTAAACTGACCATGGAGGAGGTGGTGAGCTCGGGGCGTCAGGACTATGCCGACTGGAACGCGATGTATGGCTCTGCATTTCAGGAGTTGAAGGCTGTGGCGAAAAAGCTAGCCCCTTTCGAAGATGCTTTCATCATCTGGAATGACCACCTCACCATGAGTGAACTGGGCTACACGCTCTATGACGTGGCCAAAAAGAACCATGTCACAGAGGAGCAAGCCAGGGAGAAGATTAAGGATCTCAATATGCGCCTTAGCCAGCACTATGGTCTGAGATAATCAACTCTACCTACTATTTATAATTGCAAATAGGAACAAATAAATAATGAAGATATGAGATTTTACAAAGAGGTGTGGGGTATCATTTGGGAGTTCAACTCCATTAGTGAGTATGTTTCCTTCATGTTGGGGAGGTTGCTTGGGGCGATCATTTTCTTCGGAGGCCTTTTTTTACTGGCTGAATGCAGTTGATTAGCCGACTTCCGATCTAAGAAAGATGAAGTCCAGATGGGGGTGAGGTCGATACCGAATTTGTTCAAGGTACGATCTTGCAAGTGTTGAGAGCCCAAGATTTGATAATTTTCTGTTTCATCACATTGGCATGATCGCGATAGCGGTGTTCTGCCTCGGTGAGCATGCAGTTGAAAGCTGGTACCTGAATGCCACGGAGTGCTGCCTGCAACTGGTCGAGTGAAGCCTTGTCTGCAGATACGCGACCTAAGGTGACATGGGGTTTGAAGGGGCGTTTGTCGTAGTTGGCGTTCAGGCCGTCAGCCAGCATTCTGGCCTCCTGTGCAAGCGTGGTAATCTGCGAGGGTACCTGTGTGGCTGTCATGTAGATGATATGCTCAGCGCCATTACCGGTCGTGAATGCATCGAGTTTGTCGATGGTGATGGGGAATGCAGAGAGCGGTGTTACCAGTCGGTCGAAACCCTGAGTGAGTTCATCGACGCAATGGTCGTCATCGAGAAACAGAATGGTCATGTGGTGATGAAATCTCCATTGCCATTTGACCGGAATGCCAGCGGTCTTGATCGCTGTCCGCATATTCTGAGCCCAATCAGTCCATTGTGCATCATGTTTGAGGGGAATTCGAATCTCCAAGAAGTGTTCGTTATTACTCATCTCATTCATTATTTTGTTTTTCGTTGCTTTTCTGGCTTCCTTCCAACGGGGGAAGTATTTGTCCATCAGTGCATGGAAACGGGCATTGTGGCTGGGTTCCAGCAGATGGCACAGTTCATGAACCACCACGTGCTCAACACACCATTCCGGCAACAGCAGCAGATAGGCAGAGAAGCAGACGGACTTGTCCTTGACTTTGCAGACGCCCCAGCGTGATATCATCGCCTTGTAAGAGACGACGGATGGTTTCACGCCCATCTCCCTGGAGTGGCGATCCACCATCGGCTCTATCAGGGCTTTCAGTCTCCGCAGGGCATCGTCAGCCTGTTCTCTCGTCTTTAGCGGCAGCTGATTATAAAAGTCAGTCCTGCGCTTTTGGCTCTCGCTGGTTTTCTCACGTGCCTTGGCTATCCACTCGCGGTGTTCATCTATGAACCGCTCCACCTCTCTCTTAGGCATGCCAAAGGGTGCCGACACATGCACATCGCCGTTCTTCACGATGCGCATCGACAGCCTCCTGGTTCTCCTGTATGTCACCTGTATAGCCATCACCTTCCCGTCAAATCAACGAGAAGGCGACATCCATCATGTGGGTGAAGTTGTTCTGACGTTCCTCGGCGGTGGTTTCCTCGCCTGTCAGGATATGGTCAGAGATGGTACAGATACCCAAGGCACGGTTGCCAGAACGAGCGGCGTTCATATAAAGGGCGGCAATCTCCATCTCTACAGCCAGGACACCCATGTTGATCCATTTGTCGGTGTGGGGATTCTCACCAT
>Ga0265298_10002002_pt1 | contig 29327 bp, 28 predicted proteins | sample AusTroGonzalo_MG_3_FD_193486 | JGI IMG/M metagenome (GOLD analysis project Ga0265298, IMG submission 193486) | Bovine rumen microbial communities from tropical cattle in Woodstock, Queensland, Australia - Gonzalo_01 | ecosystem: Host-associated > Mammals > Digestive system > Stomach > Rumen ...
TGGTAGCATTCAGACGAGCGATACCCGCTGTCACACCCTGACAGATGTAATCGAAATGGGGCGTCTCGCCACGAATCACCGAGCCAAGAATGATAACGGCATCATAACCGTCATTCAAAGTCATCTGGTGGGCACCATAGATGAGTTCGAAAGAGCCTGGCACCGTTTTTACATGGATATTCTCGGGCAGTGCTCCATGCTTTTCCAGTGTAGATGTACAACCTTCGAGCAGGGCCCCAGTAATCTCCGGGTTCCACTCAGCCACCACGATGCCGAATATCATGTTCGACGCATCGGGTACTTGCTCTACGTTGTATTCTGAAAGATTCTTGGTAGCCATTATTTTACTGATGCACGCTCAATGTATGCGTCAATAGTCTGATACTGCATAGAGTTGAAGTACTTCTCCTTAATCTCCTGATACAGCTTCAGAGCCTCGTCCTTCTTACCCTGGCTTTCCAGAATCTCACCAGCCTGAATCAGGAAGGTGGGAGACAATGAGTTGTTGTCAGCCATGCTTGCAGCCTTCTTCAAGTGCTCGACAGCCTTGTCCAACTGCTTCAGGTTGGCGTATGCATTACCAAGAGCACCCTCTGCGGCAGGCGAAATCATCTGATCGCCCTTGCTGCTGAACGACTCCAGAGCGTTGACAGCCTCCTGCCACTTGCCCAGATTGGCCTGACACAGACCGATATAGAGCTGAGCCAGATTACCAGCATCGGTAGAGCTGTAGTCGCTGGCCACCTTCTGGAAACCAGCAAGTGCCTTGTCGTACTGCTGCTGGTCGAACAGCTCCTGACTCTTTGCGAGTTCGGTGCTGGCCTCGTTAGCACGGGGCTCCAGATAGTAGTTGTTAAAGAGAATAGCGCCTACAACGATTACAATGATTGCAACCACGGCGATGATGATAGCCTTCTTGTTCTTCTCGAAGAAAGCCTCGGTCTTAGAGACCTGTTGCTCCTGAACAGGAGCTTTTACATTCTTGTTTGCCATTATTTTAAGTTGTTTTTTTATTGTTCGGACACAAATCGGACGCAAGCCGAATGCAGAATTAAGCATGCTTGAATTCTGCTGAGGTGCAGCCCCGATTCACGAAAAAATCGTAAATCGGGTGCAAAGGTACAAATAAAAAATGAAAAATGAAAAATGAAAAATGAAAAATTTGCTTTTTTAGCATAAAAATACTACCTTTGCAGGCGCAATGATACTTAAGAAGCTGTCAATACTCAATTATAAGAATATTCGGGAGGCCACATTAGAGCTTTCCCCCAAGATGAATTGTTTCATCGGTCAGAATGGTGTGGGGAAGACAAATGTGCTGGATGCTGTCTATTATCTGTCGTTTTGTCGCTCTGCCACCAACCCAATTGATTCGATGGTTATTCGTCATGACGAACCGTTTTGTGTCGTTGAGGGAGAGTACGAAGATGAAAGATTAAAGATGAATGATGAAAGATTGAGTATCTCCGTTGGCATGAAGCGGGGACAGAAGAAGCATTTTAAACGCAACAAAAAAGAGTACAAACGACTTAGCGAGCATATCGGACTGATTCCTCTGGTAGTCGTGGCCCCTTCGGACACTCTGTTGATAGAAGGCAGTAGCGAGGAACGCCGCCATTTGATGGATCTCGTCATCTCACAATACGACCGTTCGTACATCGATGCTTTGACACGTTACAATAGTGCCCATCAGCAGCGTAACACATTGCTGAAAATGGAGGACAGGGAACCAGATCCTATGCTGATGGAACTATGGGAAGAGCAGATGGCTGAGGCTGGTGAACAGATATTTGCCAAGCGTAGCGCTTTTGTTGAGGAACTGACACCTGTGTTCGAGGAGTATTACCAGCAGATTTCTGAGGGACGCGAACAGGTGGGCTTGCAGTATGTGTCTCATTGTCAGCGTGGTCCACTGATAGAGGTTATTCGTCGTGACCGTGCAAAGGATTTGGCCGTGGGCTATTCGTTGCATGGCATCCATCGCGACGATTTGGTATTTACGTTAGGTGGTCATCCAATGCGTCGTGAGGGCTCTCAGGGACAAAACAAGACCTATGTGATTGCCTTGAAACTGGCTCAGTTTGAATTCTTGAAGCGTACAGCATCACAGACAACCCCACTGCTATTGCTTGACGATATTTTCGACAAGCTGGATTCACATCGCGTAGAACAGATTGTTCGTCTGGTGTCAAGCGACAATTTCGGTCAGATATTCATCACGGATACCAATCGCGACCATCTGGATCAGATATTGAGCACGTCAGCTCTCGATTATAAAATATTCCATGTAGAAAACGGAGAAATAAATGTTTAAGCGTAGCGTACAATCAGTTAAGGATGTGATTCTTCAGACTCTACGAGAACAGGGACTGGAGACGCCACTTCATCAGAAACGGTTGGTGGAGGCGTGGCCTCAGGTGGCAGGTCCCGTCATTGCCCGTTATACGCTGAACACGTATATCTACAATCAGACGCTCTATGTACGACTGTCAAATCCAGCCCTGCGAGCCGACTTGAGTATGCGCCGGCAGGAACTGACACAGAAATTGAATGCTGTTGTGGGTGAACAGGTTATTGTTGACGTTAGATTTGGATGACTTCGTCCATCACGACATCATGTTCATCGCAAGGAACATGGTCAACCAGCTGCCAAGAGAAACACAATCCTATCTTATATAAATAAGGAACGCGAAACAGAAAACGGTCGTAATAGCCTTTTCCGCGTCCCAAGCGATGCCCATCGGCATCAAAAGCCATGCCTGGCACGATGGCAACATTAATGGCGTCGTAGTCGGTAAACAGTTGGCCTGTCGGTTCCAGGATGTCGTAAGCCCCAGTCTGCAAATCTTGTTTACCGGTATAGCGATGCAACTCCATGTCCGTATCGCTTGTAACGCATGGCAACAACACCGTCTTACCTTGTGCGACTAATTCGTCCATCAGTATCTGCGTGGGTACTTCGTCGGGCAAGGCACTATAAAGCATGATGACCTTGTAGGGAGATAATCTCTCCAAAAGTAATACCTCACACGGGGACGGTTCCCCTGTGAGGTACTGTTTCTTCAACGTTCGGATATGCTTTCGCAACTCTTGCTTGGTCATGACAAATAAGCTACATAGCTGACCTTTTGGTGTGTACCATGATAGTCGAAAGCTTTCAACTGAGCCACTTTCTTATTCTTCTCCGGCGCTTTTGGGAATGCTGCGTTCTCGCGGAATAGCTTCAGCGTCTCTGTGATAGCGGGATCGTCATTATTCAAATATTTCATCCAAGCCTCTTCACTCATCATGTTGTAGATGATACGGCTATTGATGAAGCGTTCCAATAATTTGTGCGACTTCTGTATCATCAGGTTGCGGCGTTTCAGTCCGTTCTTGTCGGCATAGGTGGCAAACTTATCTACCATATTCTGCTTCTGCAGATATTTAGCCATCTCGTCGACAGAATTGATACCCTTCAACGTCTGTCGATTGGCATCGGTATATTCGTAGGCATACTGGATAATCAGTCCTGACATCGTAGCCTGCTTATAATAAGAAGTGACATCGGTGGTGTCTTCAGCGATGAAGATGTCGGGTGTGATACCACCTCCACCGAATACGGGACGTCCGATGGCCGTGTGATATTCCTTGCCTTCATGCTTGATGCTGTCCTGTGAGAAAAACTCACCATGTTCATAGCGTGCTAAGATGTCCTCTTCGTAATTCTTGTTATCGCCCGAAACATAAGGTTTCTGGATGCAACGTCCTGATGGCGAATAGTAACGGGCGATGGTGAGTCGGATCATCGAATGGTCGTTAAATTCGATGGGCTGTTGCACCAGTCCCTTACCAAACGAACGGCGTCCAATGATGGTGCCTCGGTCGTTATCCTGAATGGCACCAGCCAGAATCTCTGATGCTGAGGCTGAGCTCTCGTCAATCAGCACAACCAACGGGATGCGCTGATAGGAACCTCGTCCGTCACTACGATATTCCTGACGTTGCGACTTACGTCCTTGGGTGTAGACGATGAGACGATTCTTGGGCAGAAACTCATTGGCAATCTGAACGGCTGACTGCAGATAACCACCCGTATTGCCTCGTAGGTCAATGGTCAGGTTCTGGAAGTCCTCTTCCGACAGTTTGGCCAGTGCAATCAACAACTCCGGATAGGTGTTTTCACCAAAGTTCTTGATGCGAATATAACCCGTTTCCTTATTTAGCATATAGGCTGCAGTGACACTCTTGGTGGGTATCTCGCCACGTGTTACCACAATATCGCGAATCTTGTTCTCACCATAGCGCATGATGCCCAGCTTCACCTTCGTATCCTTCGGACCTTTCAGCTTGTGCATGGCCACCTCATTCGTCAGTGTCTTGCCCGTGAAGTTCTCGTCGTCCACCTTCACAATCTTGTCGCCGGCTATGACACCAGAACGCTCTGCTGGTCCGTTGCCGATGACCTGTTGTACACGGAGCGTATCCTGACGGATAATGAACTCAATGCCTACGCCCGAGAAAGAACCGCGCAGGTCGTCATTGGCCATTTGTACATCCTTGGCAGAGATATAGACGCTGTGCGGGTCGAGTTCTGCCAGAATCTGTGGCACGGCTTTCTCCACCAGATCGTTGACGTTGACAGTGTCCACATACTGGTCATCAATAATGTGCAACAGGTTGTTCAACTTGTTGCTGCTGGTATTGATGATGCTCAGACGGTTGCCCGAGAAATGGTTGGCATAGAAGGTGCCTATCAAAATGCCTATCACCACGCAAACAGCCATGATGATGGGCATAAAACGGTTATTTCTTTTGTTGTTCATTCTGTTTTCGATATTTCGACATTTCGACATTTCGACATTTCGTTATTCTCCAAGATACACGACTTCGATGCCAGCGCGTTCCAACAGGTCGACACCATCCGTCAGTCGGTATTTCTCACCATAGACAACACGCTTGATGCCCGACTGGATGATGAGTTTTGCACACTCAATACACGGTGAAGCAGTGATGTAGATGGTAGCGCCCTCAGAGTTGTTGTTCGAGCGTGCAAGTTTGGTGATGGCATTGGCTTCAGCATGCAATACGTAAGGCTTGGTGACGTTGTTGTCGTCCTCGCAGACATTCTCGAAACCGCTGGGCGTACCGTTGTATCCGTCACTGATAATCATGCCATTCTTGACCACCAACGCACCGACTTGGCGGCGTTGACAGTATGAGTTCTGGGCCCATATTCTGGCCATCTCCAGATACCTCTGGTCAAACTTCTTTTGTTTATCTGTTGTCATACCTTTTACTTCTTGCTTCTTTTGATACCATTTCTCTTTAATAACGCATCTATCGTGGGTTCACTGCCCTTGAAGTTCTTATATAGCGTCATGGGGTGTTCCGTTCCGCCTTTGCTCAGTATCTCGTCGCGGAAGCGCTGGGCTGTCTTTTGGTCGAAGATGCCGTGCTTCTTAAATACCGAGAAGGCATCGGCATCAAGCACCTCTGCCCATTTGTAGCTGTAGTAGCCGGCAGCGTAGCCGCCTGCCATGATGTGTGAAAACTGTACGCTCATACAGGTGTCGGGCAGTTGTTCGCCCAGTATTGCTTTCTTCCAAGCCTTCTTCTCAAAGGGGATGATGTCGTCTGTGAACGCATCCTTCTTAGTATAGTAGGCCATATCAAGTAGACCGAATGAAACCTGACGCAGACAGGCTGTTGCAGCCATGAAGTTTCGGCTCTTTACAATGCGGCGAATGAGTTCGTCGGGTAAAGGTTCTCCCGTCTGATAGTGGAAGGCAAAGGTGCGCAGGAATTCTTTTTCTATGGCGAAGTTCTCCATAAACTGCGAGGGCAGTTCCACGAAGTCCCACCAAACATTGGTGCCACTCAGTGACTCGAAACGGGTGTTGGCAAACATACCGTGCAATGAGTGACCAAACTCATGCAGGAAGGTCTCTACCTCGCCCAGTGTCAGCAATGCGGGCTTGTCTTCCGTAGGTTTCGTCAGGTTCATCACCACACTGACATGTGGACGCACATTCTCCTTGACACCTTTCACTTTCCCCTTTTCACTATTCACTTCCCAGTGCTGTCCTTGGTATTCGGTCATCCATGCGCCTCCCTGCTTGCCTTTTCGGGGATGGAAGTCGGCATAGAAGACGGCCAGATAACTACCGTCCTTGTCGAACACCTCATAAGCCTTTACGTCGGGATGATAGACGGGAATGTCCTTGTTCTCTTTGAACGTGATGCCATACAGACGGTTGGCCAGTCCAAAGACACCATTGATCACGTTTTTCAGTTCGAAGTAGGGACGCAACATCTCTGCATCGATGTTGTATTTCTTCATCTGCAACTTGTGTGAGTAGAAGCCTGAATCCCAGGGCTTCATCTTGTCCACATCTTTGTGTGCCAGTTTGCGCAGTTCGTCGCGCTCCTTTAGGGCTGTGGGCTTGTAGGCATCAATCAAATCGTCAAGCAGACGATAGACGCTGCGGGCATTCGATGCCATCCGACGTTTCAGCACATAGTCTGCATACGTCTTGTAACCCAACAACTGGGCTATCTCACGACGCAAGTTGATGAGTCGTTTGCAGATATCGAGATTGTTCTCGCTATTGTCGTGTGTACAAACGGTATTTCGCGCTATATAGAGCTGTTTCCTCAGTTCTCGTTGGGTAGAGTAGGTCATAAAGGGCGAGAATGATGGATAGTCCAGCGTAAATACCCAACCCTGTTTACCTTGCTCTTTGGCCGTCAGAGCCGCAGCTTCACGAGCTGTCTCGGGCAGTCCGTCCAGTTGTGCTTCGTCTGTGATGTCGAGCGTAAAGGCCTTTTGCTCTTTCAGCAGGTTCTGTGAGAATTGCAACGAGAGTATCGAAGCCTCTTCGGTCAATTGGCGCAGACGCTCCTTGCCAGCTTCATCCAACAATGCTCCTGAACGTACAAAACCTTCGTAGCAGTTGTCAAGCAGCATCTTTTCCTCTGGCGTCAACTTACGATGGTGCTGGTGGACGTAACGGATGCGCTCAAACAGTTTCGGATTCAGTCGGATATCATTTGCGTGTTGTGTCAGTATGGGTTGAATCTTCTGGGCCAGTGCATCCATATCGTCGTTGGTCTCGGCACTCAACAGGTTAAAGAATACCGTTGACACTCTCGACAACAGGTCGTAGTAGCCCTCGTCCTCCTCTGTATTGATGATGGTATTGTCAAAGGTGGGTTTCTCGGGATTGTTAATCGTCTCCTCAATCTGTTCGTTATCTCTGCGGATGCCCTCCATAAAGGCCTCCTCAAAGTGTTCCAGCCTGATGCGGTCAAAGGGCACCGTATCATGCGGTGTCCCGTAAGGTTCGAAAAACGGGTTTATATTCTCACTCATACTAACGCTTTCTCATTTATAGCATGCAAAATTACGAAAAGTCGAGCGAAGAACAAAATTATTGCAAAATAAATTAGTATTTATTTTCATTTCAGACCATATTACATCAAAAGTCGTTCGAGCATCGGTATCTCAATGCGTCCGCGATGCAGGGTCAAAAGGCCGTCTGCCTGCATGGCGTTGAGGGCGTGACTAATGTCAAGACGACTGTCGTTGAGTTCTGCTGCTATTTGGTTCATCAGAATATAGAACGTCTTGGGTCCGGCAGGATACAGGCATCGTGAAAAGAAGAAACGCGTGATGCGGTCACGCAACGATTGTGGGGCACTGCGCCAAGCCCGGTGACGCAGACGTTGGGCGTCGGCAGCCAACAAGTTGAGCATGTTGAGACGGAATACGAGCTGGGTCTCTAACAGCAACATCACTTCCTGCTTGTCGATGGTGATAAAGCTACAGTCGGTAAGGGCTTTGAAGGTCGACGTGTAACGTTGGGTGAGTCCGAAAAGCTGTTCTGTCTGTATGGCATAGGGGGCATTTACTATTTCGTTGACGCGACAGGTGCGGTCATCGCTGAAGGTCTCTACAGAAAGGGTGCCTGTGGTCAGGAATATAAGATGGTTGCAAGGGTCGCCTTCTTTGACAATACGTAGCCCCTCAGCAAGTTTCGAGAAACCAAACTTGGTGTGTCCTACAACCTCCATCAGGTCGGCATGACTCATGCCTTGAAAGAGGGTAAACTGCAACAGTTTGTCGTATATCTTCAGACCAGAGTCCATGCTTTAGTCTTTTACAATCTTGTCTTTCAGTGAAGGTGAATACCAGACGGCCAGATTGCCCTTGCTATCTGTGAAGATAAGGTAGGCCATCAGTTCCTTATGACGTTCCAGAATCTTTTTGGCACCATCCATACCCAACACCATAAATGAGGTGGCATAGGCATCGGCAGTAGCACAGCGGTCAGCCAGTACAGTGGCTGAAAGCAAGGTGTGTTGCACGGGATATCCCGTTTTGGGGTCAATGGTATGTGCATACTTCTTACCTTCTTTGACGTAGAAGTTGCGATAATTGCCACTGGTGGCCATCGACTTGTCTGTCACGTTGAGGATAGTCTGTAGCTCATGGCTCTCGTTGAGTGCATCCTCACAAGGTTTGTTGACGCCAATTTTCCAAGGCACCCGTTCAGGATTAATGCCACGTGTGGTAATCTCGCCACCAATCTCTACCATAAAGTTCTTAATGCCGTGACGCTCCAGCATACTGGCCACAACGTCGACGCCATAGCCTTTGGCGATAGCCGAAAAGTCGAGCATCATGCCAGGTTTGTGCATGGTGATGTTTTTCCCTTTGAGACTGACGTGTTGAAAACCAATGAGTTCCCGCAGACTGTCCACCTGCTCTTTTGTGGGCATCTGTTCGTGTTTAAAACCAAACCCCCATGCATTGACCAGTGGAGCTACCGTGATGTCGAAGGCACCGTTCGTGTCTTCAGATACCCGATGGGCTAGTTCAAACACATCGCAGAAATTGCTGGTCAACTCAGGGTTCTCGCCTCTGTTCAGACGTGCCACGAGAGACTGGCTGTTGAACATCGAGAATTCATCGTCTACCTTTCTCAGTTCAGCCTCAATTTCTTCTTGCAGGTTGTCATCACACTGATAGGTCACGCTATAGGTTGTTCCAAATATCAGACCAGCATTCTTCTGATAGGGTGTCGACTGCTGTTGGCGTATGATGAGAATCGTGCCCACGATAAGCAGCACGAGAAAGGGTAATTGCCATATCAGGCGTTTTTTTCGGTTATTAGTCATGTGATTTGTTTTGTTGTTATTCGTTATTTCAATATTTCGATATGCCGACAACTTTAAATGTCGATGATGACATTAAAGTTCGCGGCAAGTTGGTCTTTATCGTTGGTGCCAAAACCTGGAACATACCACGTTGTACCTAATGTTCCGTCGTTATGGAACAGTCGACGCTTGTATCTTACCGTCCATCCTAAGTGCAGAGGACCGAACACTTTGGCATCGATACCCAACACGGCTTCCAGCCAGTGCATGTTACACGACATTCCCTCGACACCAAAACCTGATGCTGTCTGCCAGATGGGATCGGGCAGGTTCTCGCGGATAATGTCGACATTATAGGTCGTAAAGGCATAGCGGAAACCAGCATACATTCGGTTAGGCTGATGCTTCTTTCTCAGGATGTTCCAGTCCATACCCAAACGGAAATATGGTGCTGTGGTCTTATAGGTCAGTCCCGTTACCTCGTCGTTTTCGTGGTTGGCGCGTCCCAATCCCATTTCGAAGATGGGAAACCACTGGTCGTGCAGATTCACACGCAACGCACCTTCGTATTCACCATGGTCGCTGAGCATCAGCATAGCAGGACCTACCAAGTCGAACGATACCGAGAAACCACAGAACAATGGAATGGAGTCTTTCTCCATGGTGAACATCTTGGTAACCTGTGCCTGTGTACTGCCCATGCCCATGACGAGCAACAGCAGACTAACGGTTAGCCTTGAGATAGAGCTTGAAATGTGTGGTATTTTGGTCATAGTTCACATGGGGATTGTTGATGACGATAGAGTCTACTACATGATGCGTGACGCTGACGTCAGTAATGGTGTGGAAGTAGGATGCCTGACAGTCTACCGACTCGAAATGCGGTATGTCGTCTTTCTTGATGCGGATGGTGTCGATATAGTTCTTGCCCACAGAATTTCTCAAAAGCACGCAGAGTACGTCTTCTGGTTGCGTATAGCTAATAGGCAAATCGAAGGTGGAAGCTGATGAACCAAAGAAACAATTGAGTTCAAGATTGCCTTGGATTTGTCGGCTAATTACTGTATCAGTGCCATCGATTCGCTGGGTCCATACCCACATCGTGTCTTTTTTGAGGGTATCTGGTGTGCCGTCAGCTTTCATGAGGGCATAATAAGTCCTTACGGTATTGTTGACGGGACAGTCTATCGACGTACAAGCAGCGACAGCCATACCTATTAGGCACATCACGATTATTTTCCGCATCTGATGTTCTCTTCTATTTGGTATTCGTTACGTCCTGCACTGTTACGACTGATGAGGTCGCCCAGGAATCCAGCCAAGAACAGCTGTGTACCAATCATCATCATGGTCAGAGCAATATAGAAATAGGGCGAATTAGTCACCAGTCGCATGGGAACACCCTGATACAGGGCCCAAGCCTTCTCGACACCCAGGAAGAGGGCAGAGAAGAAACCGATGATAAACACGATGGTACCTAAGAAACCAAATACGTGCATGGGCTTCTTGCCGAATGTGCCTAAGAACCACAGCGTCATCAGGTCCAGATAGCCATTTACAAAACGGTTCCAACCCATGAATTTTGATTTGCCGTACTGACGCTTCTGATGGTGTACCACCTTCTCACCAATCTTGTCGAAACCGGCATTCTTGGCCAAATAGGGTATGAAACGGTGCATTTCACCAAACACCTCGATATTCTTCACCACATCACGGCGATAGGCCTTCAGACCACAGTTGAAGTCGTGCAGGTTCTTGATGCCGCTAACCTTGCGGGCAGTTGCATTAAACAATTTTGTGGGGATGGTTTTCGACAGTGGGTCGTGGCGCTTCTGCTTATAACCGCTCACCAGGTCGTACTTCTCCTCCATAATCATCTTGTACAGTCCGGGAATCTCGTCGGGCGAGTCCTGCAGGTCAGCATCCATCGTGATAACCACGTCGCCTTGGGCTTCCTTAAAGCCACAATACAATGCGGGGCTCTTACCGTAGTTTCTACGGAACTTGATGCCCTTTACGTGCTCTGAACGTCCAGCCAACTCGTTGATGACCTCCCACGAACGATCGGTAGAACCGTCGTTGACAAAAATAACCTCGAACGAGAAATTATTTGCAGCCATCACGCGCTCTATCCAGTCGTAGAGCTCGGGCAGCGACTCGTCTTCATTATAAAGAGGTATTACTACTGAAATATCCATTTTATTATTACTTCTTACTTCTTCCATCTTACTTCTTCCATCCTACATCTAACTTCTAACTTCTCTCTTCATCAGTGCTGCGGTAGGCAGTCCAAGGATGAATCCCGTCGAGATGATAACGGTCAACATATTGAGTGCGTAGTCTATAGGACGCATCTTTGCCAGTTCTTCCAGACTCTGACTGATATCGTCAGCCATGCCGTACGCCTTTATCACCTGTTGACCCTGTTCCGTATTCAGGGCATCCATCAACTTGCCTAACAGATAGCCGTTGTCCATGAAGTGGAAGTAAACGAAAATAGCTGCTGCCAACAGCAGTCCGGCATAGAAGTAGGTCAGCACCGTGTATCCGTAGGCGCGCATAAAGGAAATGATGCCCTCACGAGCTTCGTCACGGAACTTGCGCAGACGATTGGCGGCATAAAATGGCGATGCAATGATGAGTAGCATGGCAATCATCCCCAGTATCGGACTGCTCAGTCCCTGGATGTAACATGCCATTGCACCAATCCACAACAGTGAGAGCAGTGCGCCGTCCTGTCGTGCAAAAGCCTTTAGTTGTTTATATTCCTCTGGTGTCATAATCGGGTGCAAAGGTACAACTTTTTAATGAATAATGAGTAATTAACAATGAATATTATTGCTTTATTTGTTAAAAACTTAAAATTCTTTGTGGTTCTTATTACTTTTTCCAATTAAAAGTGTTACCTTTGCAGCCGATTTTTGCAAAACGGGCAGTCCTGTACGGCCAGCTCCCTCGGAATCCCCCAGGATGGGAACATAGCAAGGGTACTTGGTTGTAGCGGCGCGATGCAGACCGCTGCCCACCCGCCTCTTTAGCTCAGTTGGCCAGAGCACGTGATTTGTAATCTCGGGGTCGTTGGTTCGAATCCGACAAGAGGCTCAAAAGAAGGTAAAAACGAAGAGTGAAAAGTGAATAATTTCCTACCGGACTCCTAAGGCGGCAGCAAATTTTTCACTTTTCACTTTTACTTTTTTACTTAATCTAGGTCTACGACAGTTATTCCTGCTCCACCGAACTGCACATGTTCGTCCTTGGCCTTTTTGACGTTGGGAACGGTAGATAGATACTGGCGAATCAGTTGACGGAGGATACCCGTTCCCGTACCATGAAGGATGCGCACACGACTTAAGCCAATGAGGATGGCGTCGTCGATGAAGTGCATGACGGTATCGATGGCTTCGTCGCCACGCATGCCACGAACGTCCAAGTCCTGATGGAAGTTCTGACGACGGTCCTCCATCGTGGCTCGTGTCATGTGACTGGTCTGGATAGCCAGATGGGCATGCTTATCTGCAGCGTTTTGGGACACCTCTTTTCGTTTGTCCGTCCGTTCCAATTGCTCCAATTTAACTTTCGAACGCAAACCACCGAAGATGACGGTAACCTGTTTACCCTGGATGGCTTCTATCTCGCCAATGCTGTTTGTACCCTTGATACGTACGCTGTCCCCTTTTTCCAATGGACGATTGGCATCGTTAAGGCTGGCTTTGGCACGTTCGGCCAACTTCTCACTAACAGCCTTCTGTTCTGCACCCTTCTTTTCCTTACGCTGGGCCTTACGGGCCTTGCGCTCTTCCATTTGACGCAACTTCTTGGCGAAGTCCTCTTCGCTCATCAGTCCGCGTGTATCGTCGTTCTGAACCTGTTCACGGAACTCCTGCAGCTCCTCGCGAATCAGACGGGTCTGTTCCTTTTCAGCCTGAGCCTCCTTAATCTCACGGATGGCATTCTCTATCTTGCGGTTGGCTTCTGCCAGCAGTTCTTCTGCTTGTGCCTTGGCACGGTTCAGAATAGCTTTGCGCTCACGCTCAATCTCTTCCAGATTAGTTTCGTAACGCTGGATATGTCCCTCCAACGACTTTTCATGCTGGTGGATGGTCTGACGCTTACCCTCCCAGTAACGTTTGTCGCGTACGATGTCCTGTAAATATTTGTCGCTTTGGATATAGTCGCTACCTACGATGTCACTTGCATCCTTGATGACCTCCTCAGGAATCCCTGTCTTACGGGCTATCTCGATGGCGAAGCTGGAACCAGGCTGACCTATCGACAACTGGAACAGGGCTTGCATCTGATGCCTGTCATATAGCATTGCACCGTTTACCACACCTGGATGATCCTCCGCAAAGTGTTTCAGATTCTGATAGTGGGTGGTGATGACGCCAAAGGCTTCCTTCTTCCAAAACTGTTTCAGCACGGCCTCAGCAATCGCACCACCTATCGTAGGCTCCGTACCGCCTCCGAATTCGTCTATCAACAACAATGTACGACTATTGGCCTGCTTCATCATGTTCTTCATGTTCAGCAGATGGCTGGAATAGGTACTCAGGTCGTCGGCTATCGACTGTTCGTCGCCAATGTCTATCATGATATTCTGAAACATACCTACTGTGCTTCTGTCGCCAATGGGGATGCTTATTCCACATTGCACCATATATTGCAGCAATCCTACCGTCTTCAGACATACCGACTTACCACCAGCATTCGGACCGCTGATTATTAGTAATCTCCCAACGTTCTTGTCGTTTTTAGAATTCGTGCCATTCGTGTAATTCGTGGTTCCTTTAATATCCGTTGAATCCGTTAAATCCGTGGTTTCTAATCTGATGTCAAGCGGTACCACTTTTTTGTTCTGCTTTGCCAGCGACCGCTGTAACAATGGGTGAATAGCCCGAATCCAGTCCATATAGGGCTCGTCTTTCACCTGTGGTTCGAAGGCCTGCATCTGCTCAGCCATTTCTGCCTTAGCATGTACCAAGTCTATCTGGGCCAAGAACTGGTACGAGTCCAAAACCTCCTGCACGTGTGGGCGCAACTCGTCAGAGAATACCGTCAGAATGCGGATAATCTCACGACGTTCGGCAGCCTCCAGTTCACGAACCTTGTTATTGGCTTCCACCACCTCAGCAGGTTCTATGAATACCGTCTTACCCGTGGCACTCTCGTCGTGCACGATACCATTGATTTTACGCTTCAGCCCTGGTGCTACAGGTATCATGAGGCGTCCGTCACGTAGGGTGGGGGCAACATCCTGAGCCACCAGACCTTCCCTTTGGGCTGCATGTAATATAGTATATAAGGTACGCGAGATGCTGCCCGCTGTCTGTTCCATGTCGTGACGGATGCCTGCCAGCGTCATCGATGCCGAATCTTTGATGCGTCCGAATTTATCCAGTATCGAGTCTATGCGACGAATCATGGCAGGGAACGTCATGACATTCTTTGCCATTCGGTGCAGGGCAGGGTAGAGGTAGTCAGGGTTCTCATCGTCGCCATTATTCTTATTCAGAAACGTTACGACGATGCCGATGGTCTCCAATGAGCGGCGCAGGTCCCATAACTCGTCCTCTTCCAGATGTGTGTTCTCCATCCGGATGCGGGTCACCGACTCGCGCACATCGAAGAAATAGTTCATTTCGGGCTTCTCCGTAGCCTGCATTAGCCGGCGCATCTCACGCACCTGCTCCATCTGCTCGTTTACGGTCGCAGCATCGTCCGTGAACGCAATCTCGTCCACCTTCTCCTGTCCCAGCGTACTCTGACAGTGCCCTTTCAGCATGCGCCGTATCTCGTCGAATCCTATCTTCTGTTCGTAGTTACTTGGATAAATCATGCTGCAAAATTACTCATTTTATATTTATCTTGCAAAAAAACGCTCAAAAATTTGCTCAATTCAAAAAAAAGCAGTAATTTTGCACCCGCTTTCAAGACAATGGAGCACTGGAGAGATGGTAGAGTGGTCGATTACAGTAGTCTTGAAAACTACCGTACCGAGAGGTACCGGGGGTTCGAATCCCTCTCTCTCCGCCATGAAGAGCTTAGCAATATGTCGCTAAGCTCTTTTTAAGAATTTAGTAAGTAACATCTTAAAAGGAGAGAATGAAGAAAATCGCTATATTATCGACTTTTGTTGCGCTGGTAGCAATTGCCTTGTCTGGTTGCTCGTTGAAACAAAAGCGAGCTATGTCCGATGAAGACGTCCGTAACCATGCTGATTCTATCGTTTTTGTCACACTCGACAACCGTGATATGCCGGTGATGTTGGCCACCGTCGACAGCCTCGAACGCTTGGGCGAACTGTCTAAGTCGAGGAGTATCTTCTTCCGTACTATCGCCTATAACTTGCTTGGCAAGTTCCGCACATCTATGAAGTATTACTATCAGTTAGGCGACATCGATGTGAAGTCGCTGACCGATCAGGGCGACTTTGAATCGTATGTTTGTTCGTACAACAACTATTTGCGTGTGCTCTGCGACATGAAACGCTACGATATGGCGCTGCGTGAGGCCTATACGGCAGACAAGAAGTTGAAAGGTGTTGGCTTCGACGAATTTACCGCCCATCATGATGTGGCACAGGTTATTGGTGAGTGCCAGCTCTATCTGGGACAGAACGATTCCGCTATGCATAGTTTTGAGAAGTCGTTGCAGGCCATCAACCAGCGTCTGGAGAAATTTCAGGACCCTATCGACTATCGCGAGTGCCAGCACACCATGCGTGCTATCGCTATGGCCTTTATCGACAGAGGCTTGTGCGACGAGGCACAACCTTGGATTGAACGTCAGATTTCCCTGTACAATACGGCTAAGGACCGTCCCAATCGTGACACTGTCTATATCGACGAGATGAAGGCCGATATCAACTATTGCAAGGCACTCCAGATGTACAAAAAGGACGATAAAAGCTTTGCCGAAGAGGCTTTCCAAACCTATCTCTCTACGCATACGGCCCAGAGTCTGGTCAGCACTATTAACAGCACTGAATACCTGATGCTGACCAAGCGTTACGAAGAGGCTGCACGCAACTATTCGCAACTCGACCAGTTCTTCGACGAGAGTGGTTACGAAGCCGACCTTGAGAATATCGGACGCTATCTGCTGCCTAAATTCCGTGCCAACCTCTTGGCTGGCCATCGCGACTCTGCACTGACAGTAGCCACCAGGATTGCCGAGGCTTACGATTCGGCACTCACCCACCAGAAGGCTAATGATGCTGCTTTGGTAACCATTATCTATGATACTGAGGGCAAGGAGCGTCAGATCGTCGAACAGGAGGCTGAACTCTCGCAACAGCGTCTGGGCTATACGGCTATCGTCTTGATGATTCTTATTGGCGTCTTCGTCGAATACACCATCCATCGTCGCAAGGCGTATAACAAGCTTGATGCCGTCAACCGTGAACTGACGCTGGCTAATCAGCGTACAGAGGAGGTGTCGCAGATGAAGTCAAAATTTATTAAAGAAATTTTCCATGAGGTCCGCACGCCTCTCAATGCCCTTCAGGGCTTCACGCAGGTGCTGGCCAACCCGGAAATAACCCTCAGCAACGAGGAGATGCAGAAAATCAGTAAAATGATGCAGGAGAATAGCGACCGTATCACGCGGATAGTCGATAAGATGCTCGACTTCGACCCGAGTCGCGAGAACCAAAACTACGCGACACCACAATAAACTTTATTGTGTGATATTTTCAATACGGAGCTTTAACAGACCGGCAGGCACGCGGACTTCCACCACGTCGCCTGCTTTTTTGTTCAATAGAGCCTCGGCAATGGGCGACTTGATGGATATCTTGCCCTCGCGGAGGTTGGCCTCGTGGGGACTGGCAATGGTATAGGTCATGCGGGCGTTGTTGTTCAGATTGGTCATCTCAACCTTGCTCAACAACTGAACGGTGTCTTTGGCCAATAGCTTGGTGTCGATGACACGGGCATTTTCCAGCACGCGCTGCTTGAAACGGATGCGACCTAACAACCGACCCTGCTCGCGCTTGGCGGCATGGTATTCAAAGTTTTCGCTCAGGTCTCCCTGGGCACGTGCCTCGGCAATGGCCTCACGAACGGCAGGCAGTTCCACCTGTTCCATGTGGCGCAATTCGGCTACCAACTTGTCGTAGCCCTCTTGTGACATATATTCTATACTCATAGTCGTTTTCTTTATTTGGGGTGCAAAGATACGAAAAAAAGTGAAAAGTGAAAACCGAAAAGTGAAAAAAATGGCTCTATTGCAGAAATTCTCAATTATCAATTCTCAATTCTCAATTTAAATTTGTACCTTTGCACCCTCATTAAAAAATAATAAGGTGAATCAGGAAATAGAACGTAGGCGAACATTCGCCATTATATCGCACCCAGATGCCGGTAAAACGACGCTGACAGAGAAGTTTCTGCTGTTTGGCGGACAGATACAGGTGGCGGGTGCCGTGAAGAATAACAAGATTAAGAAAACGGCCACGTCTGACTGGATGGATATCGAGAAGCAGCGTGGTATCTCGGTGTCGACCTCTGTGATGGAGTTCGACTATACGCCCGAAGGGTCGGACATTGAATACAAGGTGAACATCTTGGACACCCCAGGTCACCAGGATTTTGCCGAGGATACCTACCGTACACTGACGGCTGTAGACTCAGCGATTATCGTGGTGGATGGTGCCAAGGGTGTTGAGACGCAGACGCGTAAGCTGATGAACGTGTGTCGTATGCGTAATACGCCCGTCATCATCTTTATCAATAAGATGGACCGTGAAGGTCGTGACCCGTTCGACCTCTTGGACGAACTGGAACAGGAGTTGGAAATCAAGGTACGTCCTTTGTCATGGCCTATCAACCAAGGTGCTAAGTTCAAGGGCGTCTATAACATATACGAGGATAAGCTCGACCTGTTTACACCTGATAAACAGCGCGTAACGGAAAAGGTTAGTGTGGAGCTCGATTCCGTCGAGCTCGATAATTTTGTCGGCGAGGATAATGCCAACAAGCTCCGCGAAGACTTGGAACTGGTCGATGGCGTGTACCCAGAGTTCGAGGTCGACACCTACCGAAGTGCTGAGGTGGCTCCTGTCTTCTTTGGTTCTGCCCTGAACAACTTCGGTGTCCAGGAGCTGTTGAACTGCTTTGTGGAGATTGCCCCAAGTCCCAAGCCTACGAAGGCTGAGGAGCGTGATGTACAGCCCGACGAACCAAAGTTTACTGGCTTTATCTTCAAGATTACCGCCAATATCGACCCCAACCACCGCTCGTGTATCGCCTTCTGCAAGGTATGCAGCGGTAAGTTCCAGCGCAACCAGCCCTATCTGCATGTGCGTCAGGGTAAGACGCTGCGCTTTTCGTCGCCTACGCAGTTTATGGCACAGCGTAAATCGACTATCGACGAGGCATGGCCTGGCGATATCGTAGGTTTGCCCGATACAGGTGGTATGTTCAAGATTGGCGATACCATTACCGAAGGCGAAAAACTGCACTTCCGCGGACTGCCCTCGTTCTCGCCCGAACTGTTCAAATATATCGAGAACGACGATCCCATGAAGTCGAAACAGTTGCAGAAGGGTATCGATCAACTGATGGACGAGGGTGTCGCCCAGTTATTCGTCAACCAGTTCAACAACCGCAAAATCATTGGTACCGTTGGTCAGCTTCAGTTCGAGGTTATCCAGTACCGACTGGAGAACGAGTACAATGCCAAGTGCCGTTGGGAACCCGTCCATCTGTATAAGGCGTGCTGGATAGAGAGTGACAACGAGGCAGAACTGGAGAACTTCAAGAAGCGCAAATACCAGTATATGGCGAAGGACAAGGAAGGACGCGACGTGTTCTTGGCTGACTCTGGCTATGTGCTCAGTATGGCGCAGGAGGACTTCAAACATATCAAGTTCCACTTTACGTCAGAGTTTTAATTAAGAGTTAAGAAAAAATGACGAGAGAAGAAGATATCAAGAAGGCCGTTGAGGTGTTGAAGAAGGGTGGGGTCATCCTCTATCCGACGGACACCGTATGGGGCATAGGCTGTGATGCCACGAATGCCGAGGCCGTCAAGCGTGTGTACGAGATCAAGCAGCGCGACGATTCGAAGGCCATGATTTGTTTGGTGGACAGTGATGCCCGTCTGCAGCGCTACGTCCGCAACGTGCCCGATGTCGCTTGGCAACTCATCGACAGCCTGAAAACCACCGCCGCCGTTCCCGACGGTTCTCCGTCGGGTGTAAAGCCTACAACCCTCATCCTCGATGGTGCTGTGAACTTGGCCCCAAACCTCATTGCCGAGGACGGAAGTGTTGCCCTGCGCATCACGCAGGAGCCTTTCTCGAAGGAACTGTGTTACCGATTCCAAAAGGCACTGGTGTCGACCTCTGCTAATATCAGTGGCGAACCTGCAGCCCAGAACTATTGCGACATTGATCCCCGCATCATCGAACAGGTAGACTACGTCTGCTGGAGCCGTCGTCAGGAGCATAAGCCCCACACGCCCAGCAGTATCATCCGATTGCGTCCTAATGGGGAGGTGACGATTATAAGACAGTGATAAGTGAAAAGTGATAAGTGAAAAGTGATGAGTGAAGAGCATGGACCCATGTGGTTGAGGAAGTTGCACGACTGGCGTGTGGAACACGTGAGCGACAAGATGTTTTTGCTTGTCTTGGCGTTCATGGTGGGCTTGCTGTCAGCTGTGGCTGCCTATGTGCTGCACGGACTCATCAACGTGATTGTCGACCTGTTGACGGGTAAGTTCCATGCCGACACCTACAACTGGCTCTATCTGGTCTATCCCGTCATCGGTATCTACCTGACGTCGCTCTTCGTACGTTATGTGGTCAAGGACAATATCTCCCACGGTATCACACGAATCCTCTATGCCATTTCCAGTAACCGTAGTCGCTTGAAAGGCCATAACACGTGGTCTTCGGTTATCGCTTCTGCCATCACCATCGGTTTTGGTGGCTCTGTGGGTGCCGAGGCACCTATCGTGCTGACAGGTTCAGCCATCGGTTCGAATCTGGGCAAGCTGTTCCGCATGGATAACAAGACGCTGATGACGCTCGTAGGCTGTGGTGCTGCTGGTGCTATTGCGGGCATCTTCAAAGCCCCTATCGCAGGCTTGGTGTTTACCCTTGAAGTGCTGATGATTGACCTGACGATGGCCTCTCTGTTGCCTATTCTGGTGTCGTGCGTGACAGCCACCTGTTTCACGTATGTATTCTCGGGCAATGCCGTCATGTTCTCGTTCCATCTGGATAGCGACTGGACGGTGCAGCGTGTGCCTGCCTGTGTGCTGTTGGGTATCACGTGCGGACTGGTTTCACTATATTTCGTCCGCACCATGACCATCTGCGAGGATATGTTTGCCCGTTTCAAGGATAAGCCCTACGTCAAACTGCTCATTGGTGGTGCCATCCTGAGCACGCTTATCTTCCTGTTCCCATCGCTCTATGGCGAGGGCTATCATAGCATCAACCTGTTGCTGAACGGTAAGACGGAGGCTGACTGGAACCAGATTCTGGATGGTTCACTGTTCTATGGCCACTCGCAATACCTTATATTATATATAGGACTGGTGCTTCTCACCAAGGTCTTTGCCACCTCGGCAACCAATGGTGGTGGCGGCTGTGGTGGTACCTTTGCACCCTCGCTGTTCATTGGCTGTTTTACGGGTTTCCTCTTTTCACGTCTGTGGAACATGCACCAGATAGGTGTCTATGTGCCCGAGAAAAACTTCTCGTTGTTGGGTATGGCTGGTGTCATGTCGGGCGTGATGCATGCGCCCCTGACGGGTATCTTCCTCATTGCCGAGATTACCAGCGGTTACAACCTTTTCATGCCCCTGATGATTGTCGCTGTGTCGAGTTATCTCACCATCAATATCTTCGAACCTCATGGCATCTACAGTCTCCGACTGGCCAAACAGGGTAAGCTGGTGACACATCATACCGACCATGCCGTGCTGACACTGATGAGCCTCGACTCTGTCATCGACCGTGACTTCCAACCTGTTGACCCCGATACGGAACTGGGCCAGATGGTGCACTATATCTCGCGTTCGCGCCACCGTGTGCTGCCCGTCACCGACCCTGCTGGTACGTTGTTGGGCGAAATCAATATCGTCAAAATCCGCCATGTGGTGTTCCGCACTGAGCTATACCATCATTTCCATGCCAAACAACTCATGGTAGAACCCGCTGCTATCCTGAGCGATACGACGCCCATGACCAAGGTCATGCGTATGTTCGAAAGTACACAGGCCGACTGGTTGCCCGTTGTCGACAGCAGCAACCACCTGAAGGGCTACATCTCACGTAAGCGCATGTATGCCATGTATCGTAAAATGGTGCACGACCTCAGCCAAGACTAGAATATGAAGAAAGAAGATTTAAGAATAGTATTTATGGGAACCCCGGAGTTTGCAGTAGAAACACTGCAGGCACTGGTGGAGAACGAATATCATGTGGTGGCGGTGGTGACACAGCCCGATAAACCTGTGGGACGTCACGGAAGCGTGCTGCAACCCTCACAGGTGAAGCAGTACGCACTGGAACGTGGTTTGCCCGTATTACAACCCGAAAAGATGAAGGACCCCGAATTCATCGAGCAGTTGCGCTCGTACCATGCCAACCTGCAGGTGGTTGTGGCCTTCAGGATGTTGCCAGAAGTGGTGTGGGCCATGCCCGAATACGGTACGTTCAACGTACATGCTGCCCTGTTGCCTCAGTATCGTGGTGCAGCACCCATCAATTGGGCGGTCATCAATGGCGAGACGGAAACGGGTGTCACGACATTCTTTCTGGATCATGACATTGATACAGGTCGCATCATCATGAAGAAACACTTCCCGATTCCTGACGATGCCGATGTTGAATATGTCTACGACGGCTTGATGCACCTTGGTGCCCAGCTCTGCCTGGAAACCCTCGATGCCATCATCGCCGCTGACGGCCATCCCATCAGCATCCCCCAAGATAGTGTGCTTGATGGTTCAGCCATCAAGATTGCACCCAAGATTTTCAAAGAAACCTGCGAAATCGACTGGACCAAAACCGCTAAACAGGTGTACGACTTCGTACGCGGCCTGAGTCCTGTGCCTGGTGCCTGGACAACGCTGGTGGCGCCTGACGGCAAGGAGACAGTACTCAAAATATATAAGACCCGTAAGACCGACCGACAAGGGCAGGGTAGTGGCGTGATTTCGACAGATGGAAAAGCGCTGTTTATCTCTACTGCTGATGCCTTATTGGAGATTGTCGAGCTGCAGTTGGCTGGCAAGAAACGTATGCTGGCTCGCGACTTCCTGAACGGTATGAAGAACATAGAATTATATCATGTGAAAAAAAATTGTGATTCGATATAATAAATGGGCAATATGTTGCGTTTCATTAATAGAAAGTAACGCTAAACATGATTTTGCCTATGACAAATTTTACTCAAGACGATTTTCATCCACATCCTGCCACCATCCTGTTTATCAAACAGTTTGCGCGCATGTGTAACACAAAGAAAAATCTGACGAATGGCTACAATGGTATCCCCGTCGCTGCTTGCAGCTGATTTCCTGCATCTCGACAAAGACTTGGAAATGATCAATCGGAGTGAGGCCGACTGGCTTCACCTCGATGTGATGGATGGCGTGTTTGTTCCCAACATCTCGTTTGGCTTTCCTGTGCTCGAGGCGGTGGCCAAGAAATGCACAAAACCCCTCGATGTTCACTACATGATTGTACACCCTGAGCACTACATCGAACAGACGCGTAAGTTGGGTGCCATGATGATGAACGTCCACGTGGAGGCCTGTACGCACCTGCATCGTACCATACAGGAAATCCATCAGGCAGGCATGAAGGCTGGTGTAACCCTGAATCCCGCCTCACCTGTTTCTCTTCTCGAGGATATCATTGGCGATGTCGATATGGTGCTGCTGATGAGTGTAAACCCCGGCTTTGGTGGTCAGAAGTTCATCGAGAACACCATCCAGAAGGTGCAGCGTCTGCGCAAACTCATTGATGAAAGTGGTTCGAAAGCCCTCATAGAGATTGACGGTGGTGTACAGAACGAGACCGCCCCACGACTGGTTGCAGCCGGTGCCGATGTACTGGTTGCCGGCAGCTATGTCTTCGGAAGCCAGAATCCCGAGCAAGTCATTCATGACTTGCGTAGCCTCTAATTTTCAATTCTCAATTCTCAATTCTCAATTCTCAATTAGCGAAGCACTACATCTCCAGGTTGAGCTGCAAATCATGCTCCTTGGCCAGACGGCGCATGTTGATCAGGGCGTAGCGCATGCGTCCTAATGATGTGTTGATGCTCACACCGGTAGCCTCTGCAATTTCCTTGAACGACAAGTCCTGATAGTAGCGCATATAGACCACTTCACGCTGTGGCGCAGGCAGTGTGTCCATCAGATGACGCACGTCCAACATGATTTGTGTGTTCACGTATTCGTTCTCCCGATTCAAATCCATCAGGTCTTGCGTGCGCAATTTGTTAAGGTCGTTGTCCTCTGAGGCCTCTACAATGTGCTCGCTCTTCTGCTGACGGAAGGTGTCCATAATCACGTTATGGGCAATCTTGCTAAGCCAGAACGAGAACTTGCCGGAATCAGTGTACTTACCTTCCTGCAGTCGTGTGATGACTTTGACGAAGGTCTCCTGGAACACGTCATTAGCTAACTCGGGGTCGCGGACCACGAACAAAATATAACTGTAGAGCTTCTGTTGATTGCGAGCTAATAACTCGTCAAATGCCCTATTGTCTCCTCCTATGTAAAGCAGTGCCAACGTTTCGTCAGCGATGCCATCATATTGCTTCATATTCTTTTAATTATTTATGAAGTAGAGTCTTTTCAATAGGCAATTTAATTTTAATGAGTTGTTAACTTTTGTTATTATATCACCTGCAAAAGTAAGTATTTTCATCATAACCACCAAATTTTTAACGAAAAAAATGCGTTTTTTAATAAAAAAGTCGTACCTTTGTGCATAATTATTGCTAAAAACAAACAAAAAAGATGCTGAAACTCTTTGTGCCGGGCCGCTTGTGCCTCTTTGGTGAACATACTGACTGGGCAGGTCACTATCGTACGATGAATGCTGATATCGTACCGGGAGCCTCTATCGTGACGGGTATTGAACAGGGCATTTATGCCGAGGTGGAGAAATCTACCATCTTCGAGATGCATAGTGACGCTCCGGAACTGACCGAATTATGGCGCGATTTCTCCTGTCGGATGAACGAGCAGGAATTGAAGCGTGTGGCTAAGTCGGGCTCGTTCTTTAGCTATTGTGCCGGTGTGGCCAGCTACATGTTGGAGTGGTACAAGGTGGGTGGTGTGCGCATCCGTATCACGGAAATGACGCTGCCTATGAAGAGCGGTTTGTCGTCGAGTGCCGCAATCTGTGTCCTTGTCGCGCGCGCGTTCAACTTATTATATAATCTGAACCTCAACACATTGGGTGAGATGAATATCGCCTATGTGGGTGAGTTGCGTACCTCCTCACGTTGTGGTCGTCTGGACCAGGCCTGTGCCTTTGGTGTAAAACCAAATTTGATGACATTTGATGGTGACGAGATTGAGGTGAAGTCGTTGAATGTCAAGAAGACGTTATATTGGGTTTTCGCTGACCTCTGCGCTGAGAAGGATACGATTAGGATTCTGTCGGATCTGAATAAGGCTTATCCTTTTGCAACAACGCAGGAAGAGAAAAATCTTCACAAAGCCCTTGGCGAATGGAACCATGACGTGGTGAATAAGGCCATCAAGTATATGGCCAACGGAGATGTCGAGGCATTAGGCAAGCTGATGACAGATGCCGAGGCTATGTTCGACAAGTATATCGCTCCCATGTCGCCTGCCTTGTGGGCACCTAAACTGCATCAGGTGTTGCAGGATCCCAATATCCAGTCGTGGATTTGGGGCGGTAAGGGCGTCGGTTCACATGGTGACGGCTCTGTGCAGTTCCTGGCACGTAGTGCGGAGGACCAACAGCAACTGATCGACTATCTGAATCGTCAAGGCATGAAGGCCTATCCGCTGACCCTCCATCCCGTGCATACCGTACGTAAGGCCATCATCCCTGTAGCAGGCTTTGGTACACGCCTGTATCCTGCTACGCGTTCGTTGAAGAAGGACTTTTTCCCCATTCCCTGTGCTGATGGTATGGTACGTCCCGTCATCCTCATCCTGCTCGAAGAACTGGTAAAGAGTGGTGTCGAGGAGATATGTCTGGTATTGGGTTCTGAAGAGGAACGCATCCAATATACGGAGTTCTTCGAGCGTCCGTTGGGCGAAGAACATCTGCGCAAACTGAACAAGGAAGCGCAGGAATACGAAAACCGTATTCTGGATATTGGCAAGCGCCTGCGTTATGTTTATCAGCGCGAGAAGCGTGGCTTCGGTCATGCGGTCTTCCAGGCTGCAGAGTTTACAGCTGGAGAACCGGTATTGCTCCTCTTGGGCGACACGCTCTATCGCAGTCAGACCAACAAACCCTGTGCCTTGCAGTTGATAGAACGTTACGAGCGCTACAACCAACTGATGGTCAGTATTCATCCCATCCCGTTGGCTGAGGTTAGCCATTATGGCATCCTCAGTGGTGTGTGGGAGGATAAGGACTATACTATCCTCAATGTCTCCGTCATGCACGAGAAACCCAAGGCCTCGTATTCAGAAGAGTTCTTGGGTGTGCGCAACAAGGAGGGTGAAAAAGAGTACTACTCCGTCTTCGGACAGTATATCCTGACACCCGAGGTCTTTGCACAACTTGAAGCCGACATCCAAAAGGCTGACGAAGAGGGCGATATGACGCGTGAGATAGAACTGACAGCCGTCCTTGAGGCTGTTCGCCAGAAGAGCGGCATGATGGGTGTGCGCCTGAAGGGCACCATGTACGACATGGGTAATCCTAATGCCCTCCGCAACTGCGTCCGTTATTTCTCAAAATAATTCTCAATTCTCAATTCTCAACTACCCTCTCAGAGGCGCATCAGGTATTGGCCATAGCCGTTTTTAATCATGGGCCCTGCCAGCTTCTTGAGTTGCTCCTTGTCAATCCACCCGCGCTTATAGGCAATCTCTTCTAAGCAGGCCACCTTCAGGCCTTGGCGCTTCTCAATGACCTCAATGAAGGTGGATGCCTCTGACAGTGAGTCGTGTGTACCCGTATCCAACCATGCAAAACCGCGTTGCAGGGTCTGCACCAGTAGGTTCTTGTCCTCTAAGTATTTCTGGTTCACAGTAGTAATCTCTAACTCGCCACGTGCCGATGGCTTGATATGCTTAGCAATATCTACCACACTATTCGGATAGAAATACAGACCCACAACCGCATAGTTCGATTTGGGCTTGGCGGGCTTCTCTTCAATGCTCAGGCAGTTGCCGTCCTTGTCGAATTCTGCCACGCCATAACGCTCTGGGTCGTTGACGTAGTAACCGAATACGGTGGCCTGTCCTTTTTTCTCAGCATTCTCTACAGCTTGTTTCAGCATACCCGTAAAACCGCCGCCGTAGAAAATGTTGTCGCCCAAGACCAGACATGCACAGTCGTTGCCAATAAACTCCTCGCCAATAATAAAGGCCTGAGCCAAGCCGTCGGGTGAAGGCTGCTCAGCATATTCAAAGCGCACGCCCAGGTCAGAACCGTCGCCTAATAAGCGCTTGAAACCAGGCAGATCGTAGGGGGTCGAGATAATCAGAATCTCACGGATACCAGCGAGCATCAGCGTTGAGATGGGATAGTAGATCATGGGTTTGTCGAAGATGGGCAGCATCTGTTTCGATACACCTTTCGTGATGGGGTAGAGGCGTGTGCCACTTCCTCCTGCTAATACAATACCTTTCATACTTTTATATATTTTTACGGTGCAAAAATAAATAAAATAATTGATAATTGGTAATTGATAATTGAAAATTTTATGGCGGCAGCAAATTTTTCACTTTTCACTCTTCACTTTTCACTTAAAATTTGTAACTTTGCAGCCAAATTGATGCAAAGTAACAAAAAATATGGGATTTTTATCTAATTTATTCGGAAATAAGGAGGCAAAACAGAAGACAGGTGGCATGGAGGACTTCATGACCCTGATTCGTGTATATTTCCAGGCAGTGATGGCTGCCGACCTGGGTATCAGCAATCTGGCAGCACTGCCCGACTTGCGTGTATTCAAGGCTACACTGAAGATTCCTACGCAGAACAACCGCTTGGGACTGGCTGAGAAGACGCGTTGTAACAAGATGCTCAAGGAGCTCTACGCTATGAACGACAACTTCACCAGGGAGATTGATGCCAGCATCCGCAAGCGCTGCAAGAAACCACAGGACGTACAGACCTATATGTACCAGTTCTCAGGCTTTACGCAGGACCTGATGATGCTGACGGGTAACCTCATGAAGTTCAAACTCCGTGTGCCCAGCATCTTCAAGAGTGCCATCCGCACGATGACCGAGAAGACCGTGAACGATATCTTCACCAAGAACGACTTCTCGGATGCCGGTGTCATGAAGACCGTCGTGGCCATTCGCCAGTATGCCCAAAAGCTGGGCTTCTCGCAGCAGTGGACCACCGATTTCGTCTATCGTGTCGTGATGTTGGCCAAAAAAGAACCCAAACCCAAAGAGTAATTCTCAATTGTCAATTAAAAAATATTAAAAAATAGCAAGATAGCCCTTTTGTTTTAATATTTTTGTTTACCTTTGTGGAATAAAGTGTAAGTGGCATGACGCCTAATGAGAAGACTATAGCGAACTTCGAGACCCGTATCAGGCAGCTGATTCTTCGTTTTCAGGAGCTGAAAAAGGAGAATCAGGATTTGTATGACACTATCGAAAAGAGCGAAAAGGACATAGCGGAGCTACGTGCTAAGTTGGAACAGCAGCAGAATGACTACCAATCACTAAAAATGGCTAAGATGATCGAGATTACCGATGGCGACCTCTCAGGCGCCAAGGATCGGTTGGCTAAGCTCATTCGCGACGTCAATAAGTGCATTGCAATCCTCACTGACGAAAAGGAATAAGGAGAACATGCTATGGCAGAACAGAAAACAGATCGACTACATATCAAGCTGCACGTCTACGATGAAGAAATCGACGTGGTGATTAACCGCGAGGAAGAGGAATTCTATCGTTCTGCAGCCAAGCTCATCACCGAGCGCTATAATGCCTATTCCGGGCATTATAAGGATCGCAAGAGCGACCATACCATAGCGCTCATGACGCTGATAGACATTGCTTTGCTCTATCAGAAGGAGCGTTCACATAATGATACGTCGGTCTATGATAATGTTCTGACCCGTTTGACCAGCGAGATTGAGGAAGCGCTCGGTAAAGCTAAGTAGCAAGAACATTATTTACTATATATATTTATTTATGGACATTATTGTTGGTATTATTCTAATCGCAGCAGCCCTCATTGTTGGTGGCTTCTGTGGCTTTATGATTTTCCGCTTTGTCGTCAAGGGGAAATATAATGAGATGATTAATGCTGCCACTAAGGAGGCAGAGGTAATCAAGGAAAAGAAACTGCTTGAGGTGAAGGAAAAGTTCATCAATAAGAAGGCAGAACTGGAGAAGGAGGTGCAACAGCGCAACCAGCATTTCCAGCAGAGCGAGAACCGTTTGAAACAACGTGAGATGTCGCTCAATCAGCGTCAGGAGGAGTTAGGTCGTCGTAAGAATGATCTTGACAATCTGCAGACGCGTATTGATAATGAAAAGAAGTTGCTGACCATCAAGTCTGAGGAACTCGAGAAGATGCAGTTGCAGGAACGTGCCAAGCTCGAAGAACTCTCTGGACTCAGTGCTGACGAGGCAAAAGCTCGTTTGGTAGAGTCGCTCAAGGACGAGGCTAAGACCGATGCCGCTGCCTATATCAACGAGATTATGGACGAGGCCAAGCTCAATGCTAATGCGCAAGCCAAAAAAATTGTCATTCAGACCATCCAGCGTGTCGCTACCGAGACGGCTGTCGAGAACTCTGTTTCTGTGTTCCATATCGACAACGACGATGTTAAGGGTCGTGTCATTGGTCGTGAGGGTCGTAACATCCGTGCTTTGGAGGCCGCCTGCGGTGTGGAAATCGTCGTTGACGATACCCCCGAGGCCATCGTGATTTCTGCCTTCGATCCTGTTCGTCGTGAGACCTGTCGTTTGGCGCTCCACCAGTTGGTGGCCGATGGTCGTATCCATCCTGCCCGTATCGAGGAAGT
>Ga0265298_10002003_pt1 | contig 29323 bp, 23 predicted proteins | sample AusTroGonzalo_MG_3_FD_193486 | JGI IMG/M metagenome (GOLD analysis project Ga0265298, IMG submission 193486) | Bovine rumen microbial communities from tropical cattle in Woodstock, Queensland, Australia - Gonzalo_01 | ecosystem: Host-associated > Mammals > Digestive system > Stomach > Rumen ...
ATATGATTCCGGAAAGCATCACCAACCTGGTAACCTTCACCGGCGTACTGGTGGTCCTGCTGACGATCAACTGGAAACTGGCGCTGATTACCTGTGCACCGATTCCCCTGATCTTTTTCTCCGGCTATATCTTCTCCAAAAAAGTCCGCCCCTTCTTCCGGATCTCCCAGAAGAAAATGGGCGAACTGAACGGAAAGCTGCAGGACAACCTTTCCGGTATCCATGAAATCCAGTCCTTCGGCCGGGAAGAATATGAAACCGAACAGGTGGACGTGCAGAATTTCGCCCACATCCGGGCCATGCTCCAGGCGCTGAAAATCAGCGCTGTATTTCATCCCTCCGTCGAATTCATTTCCTCCCTCGGTACCATTCTCGTCGTCGGCTTCGGCGGTTTCCTTGCCTACCGTGAAGGTCTGAGCGTAGCGGATATCGTCGCCTTCCTGCTGTACCTGGGACTGTTCTACGGGCCGGTCACCGGTCTGGCTAACCTGCTGGAGAGCATGCAGCAGTCCATGGCCGGAGCGGAACGCGTGCTGGATGTGCTGGACGCGCCTTCCGAAATCCAGGACCGTCCCGGTGCGAAATCCCTGGGCACCGTGAAGGGCGAGATCACCTTTGACAATGTTTCCTTTGCCTATGAAGGCAACGCTCCGGTGCTGAAGGATGTTTCCTTCGTCTGCAGGCCCGGGGAAATGCTGGCTCTGGTTGGTCCCACCGGCGTGGGAAAAACAACCCTGACCCAGCTGATCTCCCGGTTCTATGAGCCCACCTCCGGCCAGATCCGGATCGACGGGCACGATATCAGCGATGTAACCATCGAAAGCCTCCGCCGCAATATCTCCCCCGTCCTGCAGGACACCTTCCTCTTTAACGGGACCATTGCGGAGAACATCGGCTACGCCGTGCCGGAAGCGACCATGGAGGAAATCGAGGAGGCCGCGAAGGCTGCCAATATCCATGAGGATATCATGCTCATGCCCGACGGCTACCGGACCCAGGTCGGCGAGCGCGGACTGCGCCTTTCCGGCGGCCAGAAGCAGCGCGTCGCCATTGCCCGGGCTATCCTGCGGAAATCACCGATCATCATCCTCGACGAAGCAACCGCATCCGTAGACGTGGAAACGGAGCAGCAGATACAAAAAGCGATCGCGGGTGTGGCCGGAAGCCGCACCATTGTTGCGATCGCACACCGTCTTTCCACCATCCGCAACGCCGATCAGATCCTGGTGATTGAGGATGGCCGCATCACCGAGCGCGGCACCCATACGCAGCTGGTGGCCATGGGCGGAAGTTATGCAAGAATGAACAATATCCAGAGCGTCGGGTAAATCATTCCGGATACGAAGGCATCAGCAGCGCCCGGTACTCGCCGGGCGACATTCCTTTCTCCGCGTGGAACACGCGGTTAAAACTGGAGATACTCTGGAAACCGGAATGCATCGCAATTTCCGTCAGCGTCATATTTTTATCCGCCAGCAGTTCCGTCGCCTTTTCCAGCCGGATCATGTTCAGCCATTTGCTGTAATTGGTCCCGGTAATATTACGGAAAATCCGGGAAAAATAGTCCTTGCTGATCCCCGCCATCTCCGCCATGGCGCCCTGGGACAGATCGTCCGCTGTCAGGTTGTTCTTGATGTAGTCCGTTACGGAAATGATCCTGCGGAGCACTGTGTCGGTATAGCTGTAGGCTTCACCGCCGTGAATTTCCGGTGCGAATTCCTCCCGGTGCTCGTCCAGCGTCAGCATAAACTGCATCAGCAGAATGCAGCAGCGGAGTTCCCGGTCCGGACCTGCAGCAAAAAAGATCTCCTTCATTTTGTCCGCGATCGCCCGCAGCTTCGCTACCAGTTCCGGATGGGAATTGATACAGAGCACATGCAGGTTCCGGTAAAAATGCATAATCCGCTGCAGGTCAAACAGCGAGTTCATGAACGCGTTGCTGAACTGGATCACCAGCGATTCCTTCCGGTCCGCATCGATGATTGCGTGCATTTCCATCGGCCAGATCAGCAGGAAGTCGCCTTCCACCAGCTCATAGGTGTTCTGGTTGACCATATAGATATTGGTTTTCCCGGGACCCACCAGCAGGATCTCCCCGTAGGAATGCCAGTGCGCCTGGTAGCTGCGCTCCTCATATCCCGTGGACATGTTGAACGCGCTGATGCGGTCAAACCCGTATGTTTCGTACTGACTGTAATCCATATCGTTTCTTCTCCGGTATTTCGGCCGGCAAGGCCGGACTGTCTGGTCTTTGCCTCTATTAAAGCGAATCATGAGCCTGAAGTCAAGCATCCTGCCAGGTAAAAAAATAGGCACCGTCCCGTCAAAAAATGGGAAGTATTTCCGCTTTTCCGGCACTAGAATAGGCTGAAATTCTGAAACTGAGGGGATGCTGTATGAGTCAGAGCGCTGCCCGGATGAACGAAACCGCGAGTCTTTTCCGGATCCGCGGGCGGAAAGAGCGTATCCCCGGAATGAGGAACAGGCCTGTGCGCAAGCATAACACCACCATGAACATGACGGAAGGCAAGCCTCTGAAGCTGCTTTCTGTTTTTGCCCTGCCCCTGCTGATCGGCAATCTGTTCCAGCAGGCATACAATCTGGCGGATTCCATGATCGTGGGTCAGATGCTCGGTGCCAACGCGCTGGCCGCCGTTGGCGCCACGGCTTCCATTTCCTTTCTCTTCTTCTCCATTTTCAACGGCATCAGCGGCGGCTGCGGCATTGTGACCGCCCAGTTCTTCGGTGCGAAAAAGGATGACCTGGTTTACAAGGCCATCGCCAATTCCGCCTATATCACGCTGGCCTTCTCGCTGCTCACCGGCACGCTGGCTTTCCTGATGGTACCCACGGTGCTTACCTGGATGGGCACGCCGGCGGAAATCCTGCCGGACGCCATCACTTACATGCGTATGACCTCCGCCTCCGTGCCGCTGATTGCAATTTACAATTACGCCTCTTCCATGCAGCGCGCCCTGGGCGATTCCCGGACCCCGCTGTATTTTCTGGTGGTTTCCTGCATCCTGAATGTGGGGCTGGACCTGCTGTTCATCGGCGCCTTCCATATGGGCGTATTCGGCGCGGCCCTGGCCACCATGCTGTCCCAGCTGCTGGCCGGTGCGGGCTCCCTGCTCTACGCCTTCCGCCGCAATCCCTATTTCCGGCTGAACAAGTCTTCCCTTGCCTTTGACAGACCCATCGCGAAGCGGGCTATCCGCCTCGGTCTCCCGCTGGCGCTGCAGTGGAGCCTGATTGCCATTTCCACCACCGCGTTGCAGTCGGTGGTCAACACCTTCGGTCCCTCCGCCATCGCCGCCTATACGGCCACCAACCGCCTGGAACAGCTGGTGCAGCAGCCTTTCGGCTCCATGAGCATGGCGCTCTCCACCTATTCCGGCCAGAATATGGGCGCCGGCAGGACAGACCGGATCCGTCACGGTTTCCGCGACAGTCTCCTGGCAATGATGGCTGTGGCCGGGGTCATGACCCTGCTGATGCAGCTTTTCGGCGGCTCCCTGGTCAGCCTCTTCGTTCATGAGAAGGAGGTTATCGACCTGGGTGAGAAGGCCCTGCGGATCACCAGCATCTTCTACATCTTCCTCGGCGTTATCTATGTCTGCCGCGGCGTGCTCAACGGTGTGGGCGATGCATTCTTCTCCTTCATCAACGGCGTCGTGGAGATCGCCGGCCGGATCGGCCTGCCGCTCCTGCTGCTGCACTTCACAGCTGCCGGTGTCTGGTCCATCTGGATTACCGCCGGTGTCACCTGGTTCCTGGCAGGTGTCTCCTGCGTCCTGCGCTATATCTCCTGGCGGAAAAAATCCCGGATGCCGATTCCTGAAGCAAATAATGCTTGATTGCCCATTTACCCTGCAGTATAATAGGTAAAACCGGACGCAGGGGGGCTGCTGTATGATTTCGACCAAAGGGCGTTACGCCATCCGTGTCATGATTGACCTGGCTGAACACGATACCGGGAAATATATCCCGCTGAAGGATATTGCCGCCCGGCAGGAAATATCCAAGAAATACCTTGAAATTATCGTGAAGGAAATGGTGGCCGGCGGCCTTGTCGTCGGTTCCAGCGGCAAAGGCGGCGGCTATAAGCTCTGCCGCAGGCCGGAGGAATACACCCTCGATGAAATCCTGGAACTGATGGAGGGTACCCTCTCCCCGGTGGCCTGCCTGGCCGCCACGGAAAACACCTGTCCCCGGAAGGGCGAGTGCCAGACCCTTTCTGTCTGGTCTGAGTTTGATCAGCTGGTGCATAACTTCTTCCATGAGAAAAAACTGAGTGACCTGCTCCGGAATCCCTGATGCGGATTCCGGAGTTTTGTGATATAATTTTATTTTGCAAAAACCTGTTCGAGGTGATTGGAATGATCAGACGGACCGCAGCACTGCTGCTGTGCCTGCTGCTTGGTATGCTATGCCTCCTCCCGGCGGCCGGATCGGCGGACAGTGATCCCAAAGTCATCCGCGTCGGCTGGTATGAAACCCCTTTTAATTACAAGGATTCAGTTGGCCGCCGCACCGGCTACGCCTATGAATATCAGCGGAAAATCGCGGCCTACACCGGCTGGAAATATGAATATGTCGAAGGCACCTGGTCCGAGCTCCTGCAGATGCTGAAGGACGGGCGGATAGACCTGATGAGCGACGTTTCCTGGGCGGAGGATCGCACCGAGTATATGCTTTTCTCCAGCCTCCCCATGGGAGCGGAGCTGTATTACCTGTATGTGACCCCGGGAAACAATTCCATTTTCATTACGGATTACAGTTCCCTGAACGGGAAAAAAGTGGGCGTCACCCGCGGCAGCATCCAGAAAGGTCTCTTCCTGCAGTGGGAGACAGAACACAGCATTCAAGCCGAGCTCATCGAACTGGACTGTTCGGAGGAGGAATCCCTGCGTAAAATGAAGGTCGGGGAGCTGGATGCCTTCATCACCCTGGATACCTACGGTGATCCGGAGCTGGCTATTCCCCTCTGGAAAATCGGATCTTCGGATTTCTATTTTGCCGTTCATAAAAACCGGCCGGATCTGCTGGCGGAGCTGGACGCGGCTCTGAACCGCATCCAGGAGGAAAACAAGTATTACAGCGAACAGCTGAACGCCAAATACCTCCACGATTCCGGCACCAACCGCTACCTGACAGAGGAGGAAAAAGCCTGGCTGGAAGCCCACGGTCCGATCCGCGTCGGCTACCAGGACAATTACCTGGCCTTCTGCGCGGCCGATCCGAAAACAGGAGAGCTCACCGGCGCGCTGAAGGATTACCTGGCCTCCGCCTCCGCCGCGCTGGAAAATGCCAGCCCGGTCTTTGAAGCGGTCTGCTACCCCACCGCGGCCGCTGCCATAGATGCCCTGAAAAACGGCGAGATCGATTGTATGTTCCCCGCCAACCTGACGGATTACGACGGGGAAATCGCCGGCGTGGTGCTCACCTCTCCCCTGATGCGCACGGAAATGGATGCCGTGGTCCGGGAGGAGGACAAACAGACCTTCCTGCGCAGCAACCAGGTACGTGTGGGTGTCAACCGGGGCAACCCGAACTATGAATTCTTCCTGATGGATCATTTCCCTGACTGGACCCCCGTATATTATTCCAGTACGCCGGAATGCCTGGACGCGGTTGCCGCGCGGAACGCGGACTGCATCATCATCAGCAATTACCGCTTCAGCGATATCGCCCGCCAGTGCAGCCGCCTGAACCTGACCACCGTCTATACCGGCGTGGAAATGGACTACTGCCTGGCTGTAAAGGAAGGCAATACGCTGCTGTATTCCATCCTGTCCAGGATCATCCGCCAGGTGCCCGAATCCACCGTCAACGCGGCGCTCAACTATTATTCCGCGGTGCCGGAAACCTTTGGCTTCTTTGAATATCTTACGGAGCATCCGGTTGTCCTTGTGCTGGGTGTGATCTGTATCATCCTGCTGGTCGTCCTGCTGGTGTTCATCCGCCGGGTGCACACACTGAAAAAGCCCGCAGAGTAAATCCTCCGGGGCTTTGGGACGGAACAGCCGCTTATTCAGACTAATCCGTGGTCTTTTCCTTGTGTCCGCGTTTGTTGGTATACATGAATTTGTCCGCCCGGCGTACGGTATCAATCACCGTACTGTCCGTATCCGGATTGAAGGCGGCAACGCCGATCGCCACGTGCACCTGTTCCCAACGGTTTTCCGTTGAGGCGCAGATCTCTGCCGTGGCTTTTTCAAATTCGTCAATCAGTTCCTTCCGGTTGCGATAATCGTCGTTCCGCAGGATCACGGAGAACTCGTCCCCGCCGATGCGGAACACCGGGCTGTGCTGGAACACCTTGCAGATCAGGCGGCTTGCCGTCTGCAGGTAGATATCACCCTTGTCGTGCCCATACAGGTCGTTCACCTGCTTCAGGTCGTCGCAGTCAAACACACCCACGGCAAACTCCGTATCCATCTCACCCGCGTCGATCTTCTGCTGCATGTCTTCAATATAGCTTGCATAGGCGCCCTTGTTCCGCACGGAAGTCAGCGCGTCCACAAACACCTTCTTGTTCAGGTCCCGGATATGTTCCTTCATATGGGCCGCCATATGTTTAAAGGTGTTTGTCAGTGTGCCCACCTCGTCCCTGCCGTTGTAGTCCAGGGTGAAATCATAATTGCCCTGGTCCGCCAGTTTCGCGGCTTCGGTCAGCTGTTTCAGCGGCCGGGTCAGGCGCACGGCAAAGAACCGGCTTACCGCAATGGTCAGCAGGATCGCCACTGCCCCGAGGATCAGCACATCCCGGATCAGCCGTTCCCAGTCGCCGTCCGCTTCGCTCTCCGGCACGGAAACATACAGCCGCATCCCGTTGCTCAGCCGCAGCCATGCGGCTTCCTTCTTCACGCCTTTATAGGTGTAGGAGGTGAAAGTACTTTCACTCATCACGCCTTCCGGCAGCGCCCGCTGCTCTTCCTCCGAAAGGTTTGCCAGATCCTCCCGCGGGTGGACGATCAGGGTTCCCTCCGCGTCCGTCAGGAAAGCGTAGCCTCCGTTGTACAGCTTGATGCTTTCCACCTGGTCCTTGATCATTGAATAGTCGATCTCAATACCGATCACGCCGACGAATGTTCCCCGGTGATAGATCGGCATATTGTAGGAGACCACCTTCACGTTCAGGTTTTCCGTTTCGTACGGCGGCTGCCAGATCGGATTCCCCGTCTTCCGCGGCACTGTGAACCACACCAGCTTTGTCGTGTCATCCATGTCGTACTGGGAAATATCCGTCACTTCGTGCTCGGTAAACTCATTCCCGGTCAGGTTCGTATACCAGAAACCTTTTTCCTTTTTCGATATCGTCGGATCGATCCGCCAGTAGTAGGTCAGCACGCCGTTGGTCTTGGAGGCCACCTCGTCAAAATACGTCCGGATCAGCTTCGAGTGTTCCTCCAGTTCCGCGTCGTCCAGGCTGTCCAGCTCCTTCTCTGCATAGGAAGCGACCTTCCGCACGGATTTCTCCACGCTCTTGAAGTAGTAGTCGAGGTTCCGCTCCCCTGTCTCACACAGCAGCAGGAGCAGCTGCTGGGATTTCTGGCTTTCCGTGTTCCGGATGAAAATAACGCTCAGCAGCGTCATCGCGACCACAGCGATCACGGTAATCCATACCGTCAGCATCGTAATCTTGCTTCTCAGGGAAAACATATCCTCACCTCGCTTCCTTTCCGTCTTCCTGCATTTTTCGGATGACTTTTTCTTCAAACTCGTCCGCCGGCAGCGGGCGTGAGAAATAGAATCCCTGCACCAGGGGACATCCCCATTTCTTCAGCAGCTGCAGCTGTTCCTCTGTCTCCACGCCCTCGGCCACCACCGGGATCTTCAGGCTCTTCGCGATTCCGAGGATCAGCGCCACCAGGTGGGAATCCTTTTCGCTCTCTCCGATCTTCCGGATAAACGCCCGGTCCATCTTCAGCACATCCACCGGCATGGCGCTCAGCATGTTCAGGCTCGAATAGCCGCTTCCGAAGTCGTCCATTTCCACGACATAACCCTTCCGCCGCAGATCCTCCACCACGTGAATTACCTGGTCTGCGTTGCTGGTATAGGCGGATTCGGTCACTTCCAGCTTCAGCGCACCTTCGCCCAGCCCGTTGTAGGCCAGCAGCCGGTCCAGTGCGCTTTCCAGCGCCGGGTCAAACACATCCACCCGGCTCAGGTTCACGGAGACCGGAATCGTCACGCCGTACACATCCCGCCACCGGGCGATCTGCCTGGCCGCTTCGCTCCATACGTAACGGTCCACCTCGCCGATCTTTCCGTGGCGTTCAAACAGTTCGATGAAATCTCCCGGCGGAATCATGCCCAGCTCCGGATGATTCCACCGCACCAGCGCTTCCGCGCTCACCAGTTTTGGCGGCGTGCACTGGATATCGTACTGCGGCTGGTAATGCACCTCGAACTCATAGGAGTTCAGCGCCCGGTGCAGGTCGTTCAGCAGGCGCTGTTCATAGTTTTCCCGCTCCTGCATTTTCTCGTCAAACACCACCAGGTGCTCCCGGTAATTGTCCCGGGCCATGGAGCAGGCAATCCTTGCCCGGTCGAACATCTGGACGACCTCCAGCCCGTCCTGGTGCATCATCACGCCCATCCGCACCCGCAGGCTGGCAGCGGGTGCCAGCGCTTCCAGCTTCTCCTGCAGCCGTTTGCAGACCGGTCCGTAATCTTCCTGATGACGGCACCACAGGTCAAAGCGGTCCGCTTCAAACCGGCCGGCGATCCCGCCGGTTTCATTCGCCACCGCCCGGATCTCACTTCCCAGCGTCTTCAGTACCTCGTCCCCAAAGTCCCGTCCGTTCATTGCGTTCACCGCGTGGAACCGGTCAATATTCAGCACTGCCGCGTCCATGGGAATTTCAGGGTGTTCCCGGTGCATGCGTCCGGCGTACTGCAGGAAATAGTCCCGGTTATACAGGCCGGTCAGCGTGTCCGTTTCCGTCAGGGAAATCAGCTGTTCCGCCCTTTTCTCCGCCCGCCTGCTCCGGATCATCAGGATCAGGATGACTACCAGCACCGCGGCTGTCACCAGGATCAGGATCCACGCGTGTTCCTGGATGAAATCCCCCAGCGTCAGCTTCGCATCCTCTGCCACGTAGCGGCTCAGTGCCGTGTTCACCGTGGATTCCGGCACCAGGTCGGCAATCTTTGCCAGAATGGAATACATCTGCGGTTCCCCGGCCGCCACCGCAAAACAGTAGTCCAGCTCCACGCCGGTGGCTACCGTGGTCAGCCGCAGCTGCTCGCACAGGCGGGCGATATTGTTGTAGCGGTAGCTGCTGATCAGCACGCAGTCCGCCACGCCCCGGGACACCGCCTTCAGGCAGTCTTCCGTGGTGGGATAGTAGACAACCCGCCACGTCGGGAAATTGTCCTTCAGGCAGCTTTCATAGTTCGGGTTGCCTTCGTTCACCGCCACGATCACGTGCTCTTTTCCGGCAAAAATCTGCCGGTCGCTCTGGCGGATCACCGCGAAAACATCCGTGCGCATCAGCGGCGGCGTCATATACAGGCCCTGGTTTTCCCCGTCCCCGGCGCTCAGGTTTGCCGGGAATACGCAGTCCACTTCGCCCTCTTTCAGCGCTTCCATGGCAGCTGCCGCGGTGGGATACCCATTCGCTTCAAAGCTGATTTTCACGTTCTGCACACAGGTTGCCGCGTGCTCCAGGTAATCTTTCAGCGCGCCGGTCAGTTTTCCCGTCTCCGGATCTGTTGCGCAGAAGGCCAGGTAATTATCCTGGTAGCCGACCCGGATCGTTCCGTGGTTGTCCAGCCAGTCCTGCTCCTCCGTCGAGAAAAATGCGTTGGCGCCGGTGGTCACCAGGTGTTTTTTGAACATCTGCTGGTTATAGTACCGGTTCTCTTCCTGGATCCGGCTCAGGGCCGATTCCAGTTCCGCCAGCAGATCCTCCCGGCCGCTGCATACCGCAAAATAGAAATCGGAGCTTCCGATCTTGGAAACCGGTACCGGCCGGCCGTGTTCAGCCAGGGCGTTCTCCGAGAAGGAGTCCACCGTCACATAGGCGTCCAGTTCCCCGTCGCTGAGCATCAGGAGGCTCTCCTCCTCGGAGCCCGTCACCTCCACCAGATTGCTCTCCACCCCGTGGCGTTCCGCCCAGTCCCGGTAGAAATCCGCCTGGATGCTGCCCTTGTTTACGCCGACCTTTTTCCCGTTCAGCGAAGAAAAATCGGAGCCGGAAATCTCCCGGTTCTCCGGGTTGATAAACAGGTAATAATCTTCCGATCCCATGGGTAGCGCGGGGAAGAGCATTTTCTCCGCCCGTTCCACCGTATATGAGACGTCGCTCATCAGGTCGATCTCGCCGTCCGTCAGCATCTGCAGCAATTCGGACCAGCTGCCGCTTACATATTCATATTTCCACCCGGTGTAGGCGGCGATTTTCATCTGGTATTCATACGCGTATCCGGACCTGCGTCCGTCATCGTCCGTCTGGTTGAAGGAGGATTCATACCAGCCCACCCGCACAGTTTTGGGTTCACTGTCCGCCGGTGCAGCTGCCGGAAGCAGGGCCGTCAGCACAAAAAAACATACAAGAAAAGACACTGCCTGCAGGACACGCGTGCGCAGGGTCTTTTTTGCGGTCATGAAACAGGTCTTCATGGTCTTCTCTAACGCTCCTTGAGGGTATGCGGTTTTTCTGGTTTTCCAGAACCTGGTTATTATACCACGGATTACGGATTTTCGCCAGTCTCCGGTGGCTCATATCCTTCCACCAGCGTGGAGGTACCGATGGCGAAGAATTCCGGTTCCGCGCGGCCCTTCCGGTTCTTGTTTTCATCCGGATTGTTGTAATCGCCGATTGTGTTCAGCTGTTTGCCCATAAACACGATGCAGGAGGTCCTGCCGCCGTCCATGTTGAACGCCGTTTTGCATCCCAGGGCTTGCAGCTTCTCCGTCATATAGTGCAGGGTGATGCCGGTGCTCCGCTTGTGCCGTCCTTCCGCCACAAAAGCGATGTAATGTCCGGGCTCGATCATTCCGATGGCGGTCCGCGGCTCGCACCAGACCCTGAATTTCGGCAGGTTCGGGTTGACTTCCCCGTCCCGGATCAGCCACGGCCCGAAAGCCAGCACATCGATCGCGCCTTTTGCCTGGTATTCCTCCGCGGTCAGCTCCTTGCTGTCGTGAACCTCCAGGGTGCCGTCCGCGTAGGTGGACAGAGTATCCAGGTTCGGAAAGGATGTGTTCCCGCTTTCCTTGGTGTGCGTGCAGAAGATTTCTCCGTCCCGCAGCAGGATTCCCACGTTCTTCTGGTTTTTCTTGTCGTTCCGGTACCGCCAGCGGTTGCTGGCGTAATCCCCGTTGATCGCCAGCACCGCGCCGTTCTTGCCGCACACCCGGTAGGGATAGTTCCCTTTGGTGAAATGGTTTCCGGGCAGCCAGGTCACAAACCCGAAGATTTCCTTCCGGCTCCAGACCTCCGCCTCGAACCATACCAGCTTTGCCGGATCCGTTTCGCTCTTCCGGCGTATCTCAATCTTCAGCGTCTGGCTGCAGTAACGCCACAGGTCATTCTCCGGACCTTCGTACACGAATTCTCCTTCATCCAGGAATCCTTCTGCGTTCAATTCCGGCCAGGCGCCCGGCTCCTCCTGCGGCGCTTCCGGTTCTTCCGCAGCCGCGCAGGTGAAAAGCGTTACCGCCGCCAGCAGTAGTGCCAGCCATCTTTTTCCGTATTTCATGTCGTACCCCTCTGCTTATTTCTTTCCGCCCTGTCCCGGCTGCCAGTTTTCCGTCAGTGCATCCGTCCGGGTGGCGATCCAGTCCTTCAGGTAAGCCACGGATTCTTCAAAATTGCTTCCGCTTTCCTCAGCCACGCCCCGTATTTTGTTTCCTTTCCAGCGCAGCTCATTCATCCCCGCGGATGCGGTGATCTCCGCCCGGTAGGCGTCGATGGATTTCATCGTGCTGCCTTCCGGCGCTTCCCGCCGTCCCAGCAGGATTTCTGCCGCCGGCAGGATCTGTTCGTCATATACCTGCCGCGTCAGCTTCTGCATATCCTCATGCCGCAGCAGCCAGTGCCACAGGTACCGTGTATGCCCCAGCCGGGTATAGACATAGTCCACCTTGTCCGCCTTTCGCAGACCGTTGGACTTGTTTCCGTAGGTCAGGTCGTAATCCCAGCCGGGCCCGGCATACAGCAGCGGATCCACGCTGTCCGAATCCTTGTACATGAAACGGCTCGCCGCCCATACGTCCAGGTTGCTGCAGAATTCCTCCACACAGATCACCCGCGCGAAGGAAAGCATATCGATGTAATCCGCGTAATATTTTCCGGTCTGTTTGCTGATGCCGTCTTTTTCCATCGCCGCGTTATGAAAATCGTCCACCAAAGCGGAAATGTATTCAACCCCCTGCTTCCCCGTATGGTTCGGTTCCTTGATTGTGACGCACATCAGGCCGTCCGTCACAAACCCGGAATATTCCTCGTCGTCCTGGAAATAGATGGGTTTCTCAATCTCCAGCAGGTAACCGCCGGTAATGTCCTCCGGTTCCTCTTTCACCCCGTACCATTTTGTCACCAGTACCGCTTTGCCCCGTCCGTGCCGGAACGGCGCCTTGTCGTAGGCTTCCTTTCCGTTCACTTCTTCGTAGGCTTCCTCCAGGTCGCGGATCTCCAGCCGGTTTTTCTTCAGCTGGATTTTCTCCGACAGCAGGTACAGGCCGTTGTAGTTTCCGTTCAGATATACGTCCGCCGGATGGCAGTCCGGTGTGGACGTAAGTCCGATCTCCCGGCAGAGATCCATGGTGATCTGGTTGCGCAGCAGGGAAATGTCATACCAGTTTGCCAGCAGAATCCAGGTCTTGTTCTTCCCCATGCCCTCCAGGTTCACCTTGTTCTCTGTCTTGAAGACAAAGGGCTTTTTCGGCGCGTTGGAGGAGGAATTCCCGCGGGCCTTGAAGGTGGTCAGCTTCTCTGCTGCCTCCAGGCTGCCGTCCCTCCGGATCATGATCATGTCCGCCGGCTGTTTGATATCCGTTTTCGGCATCTTCAGGTCGCTGTCCGCCACGTTGAAAAACAGCACGGGAATCTCCGATCCCTGCATCACCGTCACGGTTTCCGTCGTCTTCGCTCCGCTCAGGGAGAAGGTCACGCTCTTCCCCACATAGGCGGAAACGGGCAGCGTCGCTCCGTTTTCGTACGTGGTTCCATCCCAGATCAGCGGCGTTTCCTTATCGGTCCGGATCACCGGATCCTGTCCCTTGAAGGCGCCGGGCAGGTACAGCACATACTGGTGCTTCCCCTTGTCCTCCGGTTGAACAAAAACCTCCCGGCCGTCCGCTGTCCAGAAGAACTGTACTTTCGGCGCCGATGCCGCCGTCGCGCTTCCGGCCAGGACCAGCAGCAGTCCCAGGAAGATTCCGGCCGCAATCAATCGTATCCTGCTTTTCATTCCACAGGTTCCTTTCCTTCTTTTCCGCCCGTCGCCTTATTCGGAGAACGGCACATAGACCCCCGTCCGGAAAAACTCGTGCAGCTCCTTGTAATGGCTGTGTTTCCGCCATCCGCCTTCCGTCGGGTTGTCCACCGTCACAAACTTGCAGTTCGGATGCAGCTGCTTCATGGTCCGTTTCTGCTCCGCCTTGATCCGGTTCATCAGCCCCCACCAGACCCTCTCCAGGTTCGGCAGCTCATAGATCGGGGAAAGATCCCGCACTTCCGTGCACCGGGTCAGATTCAGGTCCCGCAGTTTCGTCAGTCCGCTCAGGGGCGTCAGGTCCGTGATCCTGGAACTGAACAGCTCCAGGTAAACCAGGTTCGGGCAGTTGGCAATGGGGCTGATGTCCAGCAGCCGCCCGTAGTTGGGGCTCAGGATCAGCACCTCCAGCTCCGGCATCCAGTTCAGGAAATCAATGTTTTCGATATAGTTATGTCCCAGGTCCAGCGCCTTCAGCTTTGTGCACATCCGGATGGGCTCCAGGTCTTCTGTATTATGCCGTTCGTCATCCTTCATCTTCCCGGCCAGGTGCAGGGTGGAAAACGCCGTCCGGTCCGTCCGGATAATATGCGGCCCGATCTGCAGCGTAAATCCGAAGAAAATATCCGGGTAGTACCTGTCAAACAGCCATTCCATGTCCGCCGTCTCCAGCGGGGAGTCGTACAGGAGGACTTCCTTCAGGCCCGGCAGCTGATCCACCGCTTCTGCCAGTGCCTTCACATCTGTCACCCGGATCCCTGCGGCATCCAGGTCAAGAATCTCCGTTCCCGGGGAAATGGAAAGCGTTTCATATGTGATTTCCTGCTCTGCAATCCCTGCGGAAAAGCCCGCCAGCAGCACCAGGATCGTCAGCATCAGCAGCAAGCGCTTCATCGTCAACCTCCGTATGGTTTATGTGAGTTTTCTAATATTTTATTATACAAAACACACCGGCTCCTGTGCAAGTATCTGTGGGTTTTTCATACTTGCGCCGGAGATGCCGCAGCGGGTATAATACTCTGCGGAAAAAGCAGGGAGGGATCTCGCATGAAACACTCTGTCCGGGCGGCACTGAAAAGTCTGGCACTGTTGCTGTGCCTGGCGCTTTTCCTCTCCTCCGCCGTGGCGGAGCAGCCGGAGGAGGATCTTCTTTCCACCTTCATTGTCCGGCACGGCAGCCGCACCTCCCCGAAAATCGCCATCACCATGGACGATATCTATGAACATGAATACGCCTGGAAGGCCGTGGAGCTCTGCCGGCAGTACGGTATCACCATGACCTTCTTCCCCATCGGCATCAATATCAAGGAAGAGGATGGCGACCGCTGGCGGGACCTGGTCGATTCCGGCTGTGAAATCGGAAGTCATTCCTTTAACCACGGGTATTTCTACGGCATTTCCGAGCATGCGGCCCTGGCCCGCCTCGGTCGCTTCCAGCAGTTCCTGGACAAAGCCCTGGGATATCATTACCAGGTCCGCTGGTTCCGTCCCCCCTACGGCCGGATCAAGAGCAAGCAGGATAACGGCTCCGCCATGGCCCGGGTCATTCGTTCCTTCGGCTTCAGCAACCTCCTCCTGTGGGACGTCAGCGAAACGGATGCGAAGAAAGCGTTTAAAAACGTTCAGAATGGCAGCATTCTTCTCTTCCATGCCCGCCAGCGGGATTATGAATGCCTGGAGACACTGATTCCCCAGCTCCTGGAGGCCGGCTTTGAACCGGTCACCGTCAGCGCGCTTTTCGGTTTTGACCCGCCGGAAACGTCAGACGAACTGTATATCTTTGACGCAGGTAATTTCAGCAAACCGGAATAAACCGGAAAGCAGGATGCGCATATGAAAAACGACGAGAAAACGAATGTAATGCGGCTGCTGGAATCGAAAAAGATTCCCTATACCGCCCATACCTATTCCCCGGATCCTTCCCTCTCCGGAGAAGAAATCGCCCGGATCCTGGGCGAGAATCCCTCCTTTGTGTTCAAGACGCTGGTCACCTGCGGCAAAACCGGCCGGTACTATGTCTTTGTCATTCCGGTTGCCGCGGAACTGGACCTGAAAAAAGCTGCCAAAGCCGCCGGGGAAAAGGCTGTCGCCATGATCCCGCAGAAGGAACTGCTTCCCCTCACCGGCTATGTCCATGGCGGCTGCTCCCCCGTAGGGATGAAAAAGCCCTTCCCCACCTTCCTGGATGCTTCCGCCGAAAAAGCGGAGCGGATCTTTGTCTCCGCCGGCCGGGTCGGGTTCCAGATGGAGGTTGCCCCAAAGGATTTGTTTTTTCTTGTTTCTTTCCGATACGCGGATCTGGTCACCGATACCCCGGAATGATATAATACGGGAAATTTTAACGTTCCGGAGAGGGGTGCAGGATCCTTGAGCAGGGGAAAGGTTGTCCGTCAGTGGCTGCAGATCGCTGCCGGCCTGCTGGTGTTCGCCCTCGGTGTGCACCTGACCATCTTCGCGAATATCGGCCTTGCGCCTTGGGACTGCCTCGGCATGGGCATCGCGAAGCATACACCCCTGAACTACGGCGTCGCCATGACCCTCATGGCAGTCATCATCCTGGGAATCGACCTTTTGCTGAAGGAGCGGATCGGTTTCGGCACAGTGATCGACGCACTGCTCACCGGCAATTTTGTCCAGCTGTATAACGACCTGAATCCCCTTCCCCTGAATACGAACCTCTGGCTCGGCATCCTCATCATGCTTGCCGGGTTTGCCTTTATGGCCCTGGGGATGATGATCTACATGAAGGGAGAGCAGTGCTGCGGTCCCCGGGACTCTCTGCTGGTGGGCCTTGGCAAGCGGCTGCCCCGCTGGCCCATCGGCCTGGTGGAGATCCTGCTCTGGGCCGTCGTGCTGCTGGCCGGATGGCTCCTGGGCGGCCCGGTCGGCATCGGCACGCTGATCAGCACCTTCGGTGCCGGCCTGGTGATGCAGCTCGTATACAGTGCGCTGCATTTTGAACCCCGGAGCATCCGGCACCGGGATATCGTGGAAATATGGAAAGTGCTGCGGGGCCGTTAACCCGCAGCACTTTTTCACAGGATCTTTTCCATCCCGATCTTATAGGGCACAAGCCCCAGTTTTTCATAGAACGCCATCGCCCCGGGATTGCAGCTCCACACGTTCAGCGTCACGTTGTAGCATCCCTTTTCCCGGGCATAGTCCAGAATCCGCTCATACAGTGCCCGTCCGGCTCCCAGCCCGCGGGCGTTTTCATCCACGCAGATATCATCGATATACAGCGTATCGTGCTCTTCCATCAGCTGCCCGCCGGAATGCTGCAGGATGCAGAATCCGTGGCCCAGCACCCGGCCGTTGCCATCCGTGCAGACGAAAACGGGCGTAGCCTCATCGGCGAGGATTCCCCGCAGTTCTTCGGCGTTATATTTGGTTGCCGGCCCTTTGAACAGGTCCGGCCGCCCCCGGTGGTGTACCATATCCACCTGGACCAGCAGGTCCAGGATCGCGGGGATATCCCCTGCTTCCGCACGCCGTACGTTCATCTTCCTGTCTCAGCCGTTGGCGGATTCGAACACGAGTCCGTTGCCCGCGTCTTCTTCCGTCAGATCCCGCCAGTACACACACTGGTCATGCAGCGTAAAGATCGCGGATCCGTTGTCGTACGCGTTCTCCACCGGAGCATTCTCTTCCGTCTGGTAGGATTTGCAGCCGACAACGTTCAGGCTTTCGGTTTCCGGATCATACTGGCCCGCGTAATCCCAGTAGAGGATCACGCCGTCCGTGCCGTACTTCACGATATTGACCTTATATCCGGTGTAAATATCCAGGCCGCTTTCACTTTCCACATTCTCCACGTCCCAGATAAAGCTGGCCTGGTACTGGGTTCCGTCTTCCTGGATATATTCCCAGTCGCCGGCAAACCAACCGATCTTTTCATAGATCCGGCCGGCACCCGCATCCTCTTCCAGGTCCTTCCAGACCAGGTATCCGTCCTCATTCAGGCTGAAAACCGCCTGGATGTTTTCTTTTTCCAGGTTGCGGCTGATTTCGGCGCCTTCCTCATCCAGTACCCGGGAGTATTTTTCACCGAATCCTCCCTCCTGGGTCGCCAGTACCTTCTTTTCCGCGTCCCACACGCAGCTGTACTGCCACTGAATGGTCTCGTCGTCATTCCAGATCTGGACACTGGCTTCTTCGCCGATGGGGAAAATCATAATATGGGACATGCCGCTTGCCCAGTCGCTGGAGAACATGGCGGTCATTTCAGGATTGTCTTCCACGTCCGCGTAGTCCTCCGCCAGCGCCGCTGTCAGGCTCAGCATCATTACCAGGGCAATCAGCATCGCAATCATTTTTTTCATCGTTTGTACGCCTCCTTACATGCCTTGTATTGTACACCCCGTTCCCGGGTCTCTGTCAAGTTAACGCGCCGGCGTCCCGTTTTCTTCCCTTGACGGTTCCCGGTCTTTCTTTTATAATTTGTACGGACAAAAACACCAATTTGATAAAATCAGCAGGGAGGGTCTTATGATGAATGATCGGCAGCCGCTGGATGTTTCCGTTTCCTTTGATCCCTACGCCGGGGAGCCGAATCGCGACGGAGAGCAGTTTGCCCGGGTGACACCGGAGGGCAAAGTGCATTTCAGGATCATCGCGAAGGATGCCCGTGAGGTGGTTGTGGACCGTTTCGGTACGCTCTTCCCCCTTGAATCCGTGGGAGACGGTGCCTGGGAGGGCACCTTCGACATGGGCACCGGTTTCCTCTATTTCTTCCTGAAGGTGGACGGCGCGGATGTCCTCTGCCCCTATCTGCCCATTGGCTACGGCTGCTGCCGGCCCATGAACTTTGTGGATGTCCCCGTGCCGGATATGGCCGGATGGGATGATCTGGAAGGCATTCCCCACGGTGCGGTGGCCCGTCACTATTATCCCTCCTCTGTCACCGGCAAGCATGAAATCTGCCTGGTCTGGACCCCGCCGGCCTGGGATCCCGCCAAATCGTATCCCGTGCTCTATCTGCAGCATGGCTATGGCGAAAACGAAACCGGCTGGATCTATCAGGGCCACGCAGGCCGCATTGCTGACCGTCTCCTGGCGGACGGCGCCATGAAGGAAATGATCATCGTCATGGGCAACGGCATGGTGCGGAAAACCGGCGATCCCTCCGACCGCATGCTCTTCCCCCGCATTGTTGTGGAGGACCTGATTCCCTACATTGAATCCCGTTACAACGTCCTGAAGGATAAATGGAACCGGGCAATGGCCGGCCTTTCCATGGGCAGCTTCCAGACCAGCATCACCACGCTTACCCATCCGGATCTCTTCGGTTATGCCGGTCTCTTCAGCGGCTTCATGCGCGCCCCCTGGCCCTCCGACGATGCCCAGGCCCATATGGCCCTCGCCGAGAAGAAGGATGCATTCAACCAGGCCTTCAAAGTCTTCTACCGCGCCATGGGCACGGAAGACCAGTATTTCAATGCCTTTGAGGCGGACGACGCCTGGCTGGAAGGGCGCGGCCTGAACATTACACGCGAAACCTTCCCCGGCGGCCACGACTGGACCGTCTGGCGCCGCTGCATCCGCTCCTTCCTCCCCCGTCTTTTCTGACCGGATTCCACAAACGGGCAGCCGTCGCTGCCCATTTTTCGTTGCCTTTTTTCCGATCCTGCTGGACACATGGAAACACGGAGTGATATGATGGAACCGGAAACCGATGCAGAATACCGGAGGGAATCGGAATAAATGGATATCTATCCCGCGCTGTTGCTCTTTACCTTTATCATCTTCGTCTATTGGATCATCGTTGAGCTGTTTACCTTTTTCTTTCACCTCACAGGGCTGACTGCCGACCGGTCGCGTTTCCAGGTCATCTCCCTGCTGACCGGCACCGGCTTTACCACCCGGGAAAGCGAGCTCGTCCTGTCCACCCGCCGCCGCCGGCGGCTCGCAAGGGTGACCATGCTCTTCGGATACGTGTTCAACATCACCATTGTGTCCGCGTTCATCAACGTATTCCTGTCCATGAAGAGCTCCCAGGTCAGCCATCAGTTCCTCGGTTTCCTGATTCCGCTGAGCGCCGTCGCCCTGATTTTCATTGTCATGCGCGTACCGAAAATCCGCGCCCGGATCGACAATTTCCTTCACCGCCTGGCGGACCGGTTCTTTGACCGGACAGAATCCTTCAACGCAGTCCTGCTGGTGGACAATATCGGCACCGAATCCATTGCCCAGGTGAAACTCCGCCATATTCCGGATGAATATAAAGGCCGCACCCTGGCCGAAACCGGCCTCCGCGCGGAGACCGGGATCCTGGTGATGCTGGTGGAGCGCAAGGGCCAAAAGCCGGCAGCCCCTCACGCAAGTACCGTATTCGAAGTCGGCGACAATCTGACCGTCTTCGGGAATTATAAAACGATCTGCAAATCCTTCCACGCACGGGAGTATATCACGGATGACTGATTCGGTTTCCCGGATCACTCCGTCCCGGATCCTCCTGCGGTAAATGTTTTAAGTTTCCGCCGCAGCAGTTCATATCGCGCGCGTTTCTCATCCTTCCGGAAGTGCTCGTAACGGAGCTGTTCCGGATTTTTTTCGTATAGGAGCACCCGGTTCCCGAACTGCTCGCTGGTCAGGTCAAACGTCCGATCCCCCGCCACGTTGTAGCAGTGGAAGCCGCCCTCCTCCAGGGGAATGCCGTACACCTTCCCGCCGAAGATATCCTGAACCAGAAAAGCGGTGATGGAACACTGGCCGAGGGTCCGGTTCTCTTCGCTCCAGTCTTCCCGCATCCGCGGTGCGCAGGTCTCCGCGCACCAGACATGCCACAGCGCGTTGTACAGGTCCTTCGGGGTCCGGATTCCCGGGTATTCCGCGGTTTTCGCCGGTACGTCCGCCTGTTCCCATCCGGCAAACCCGTAGGTGTGCAGGCAGAAAATATCGCTGTCCTCCCCGCTGAAGTCCTTCATGACATCGACTTTCTCCGCGCCGTATTTTTCATACAACCCTTCCTCCCGGGTGGCGATCCAGATCGTGTCGTACCCGTCCTCCCGGGCCATTTCCCGGGCCTTGCCGATCAGTTTTCCCATCAGCCGCCGCCCCCGGTAAGCCGGATAAGTGTAGACGAATCCGATCCACGGCGTCCGGTTCGTGTCCGGGATATCATCCTTCGCCGCGTAGGTGCAGAAAGCAGCCAGGTTCGTTCCGTCTGTCAGCAGCAGCACCTCGGCATTTTCCCCGAAGGTTTTCCGGAACCGGTTTTCCGACAGCAGCCGGTACAGGTATTGCCCCGCGGTCCAGTCGCACTGGCTGATCTTCTTCAGCCACCAATCCGGATTCTTCGTCTGATGCCAGGTATGGATTTCCATTCTCCGGTTTTCTCCTTTTCCCTTTTTTCCCCTTCAGTATACATGATCCCGCCTTGACTGTACAATCCTCTTCTGCTATAGTTACACGGCGTGTTTCGCGCGCGCATGTATTTAAGAAAGGATTTTCCCCGCGCCATGCAGAAATCAGACCGTTCCGCCATGCTGGGCACCATGGAGATGTCCCGGCTGGTTCCCAAAGTCAGCCTTCCGATTATGGCTTCCATGATGATCCAGGCCCTTTACAACATCGTGGACAGCATTTTCGTTTCACAGTACAATCCCAACGGCCTCACCGCCGTTTCCCTGGCCTTCCCCTTCCAGATGCTTATGATCGCCCTGTCCACCGGCATGGGTACCGGTATGAACAGCCTGGTCAGCCGCCGCCTGGGTGAGCGTAAAACCACCGAGGCACGAATCGCCGCCTGGAACGGACTGCTGGTGGAAAGCTGCGGCACCCTGCTGTTCCTCATTTTCGGCCTGTTCCTGGCCGGCCCGGTCATGCGGCTGGTGGTTTCTGAAAACCTGACAGATGCTGCCTCCATCCTGGAGATGGGTACCAGCTATCTTTCCACGGTCACCCTTTTCTCCCTCGGCATTTTCATGGCAATCCATTTCGAGCGCATGCTGCAGGCCACGGGCAATACCGTCCTGTCCATGATCACCCAGATGGTCGGCGCGATTACGAATATCATCCTTGACCCGATCCTGATCTTCGGCTGGCTGGGAATCAAACCCATGGGCGTCCTGGGCGCCGCCGTCGCCACCGTTGCGGGCCAGTGGCTGTCCGCCCTGCTTGGCTTTATCTTCAACCAGAAGAAGAATCCGGAGCTCCGCCTGTCCCTGAAGGACTGCATCATCAACCGGAAGGACCTGAACGGCATCCTGGCCGTCGGTTTCCCCAGCACGGTCATGCAGGCCATCGGCTCAGTCATGAACGTGGGCATGAACTCCATCCTTTCCGGGTTTGAGCAGTCCAACGCCGCCCTGAACGTCATGTCCGTCTATTTCAAGCTCCAGTCCTTCATCTTCATGCCGGTCTTCGGCCTGTCCACCGGCATCATCGCAATCCTCGCCTATAACTTCGGTGCCCGGCTGAAGGAGCGGATTTACAAGTGCATCAAGGTGGCCCTGATCTGGGCCTGTGCCATTATGGCAGTCGGTACACTGGTCTTTATGATCTTCCCCGGGCAGATGATGTCCATCTTTGAATCCGACCAGGCGCCGGAGCTTACCGCCCAGATGACATCCATCGGCGTGGTCGCCATGCGGATCATTTCCTCCAGCTTCCTCCTCGCCGCCGTCGGCATTATCCTGTCCACGGTCTTCCAGGCCGTCGGAAAAGGCGTTTACAGCATGCTCATGAGCATCGCCCGCCAGCTCCTGGTGCTGCTGCCGGCTGCCTGGCTGCTGGCCCGCCTCACCGGCGATGTCTACGCCGTCTGGTGGTGCTTTCCCATCGCAGAATTAGCAGCCTTGGCTATCTGCCTGTATTATTACCGCAAGTGTGACCGGACGATGATTTCAACCCTGTAATTTCCCCTGAAAAAGGTCTTGACATTATTACGGTACCGAACTATAATGCAATTGTTCGGTACCGTAATTTTATGTTGGACGTGTTATTAAAAAGTAATTTTGTAGGGAGTGTATTCTGATGAGTAAAGATACAGAAGTTATCCTGGCCATGCTGAAGCTGTCCCGTGCCCTGCGGCGCTGTCCGCCACCTCCGCCGCCCGCCGCCGGTATTCCCGGTCCGGAAGGCCCGGATCATCCGGAACATCGCCGGCCGATGCCCTTCCCGCCTGCCCTGGGCCGCCTGCTCAGCTGCGTGGCGGAGAATCCGGGAGTTTCCTCCCGCGATCTGTGCGAATTCCTGGATGTGCGTCCCTCCTCCCTCAGCGAGATCCTGGCCCGGGCGGAAAACGAAGGCTGGATCATCCGCACCGTCAGCGAGGAGGACCGCCGGATGCAGCGGGTAAACCTGTCCGATAAGGGAAAATCCTTCATCGCGGAAATGCAGGAAGCCAGGGAAAAGGATGCCGCCCGCAAAACCTCCTGCCTTACAGACGAAGAAAAGGCGCAGTTCTGCGCCTTATGCAACAAATTGAGTGAGCATATGGAATCCCTGGATTTCCCGGACTTTCCCCCGCGTCCGGACTTTCCGGACGGACCGGACTTTGAAGGACGGCCTCCGCGGAAACCGCGCCGGCCCCTCATCCCGGAAGGCGGCCGCATTCGCTGTTGATCAGCCCTGACGCATGTTTTCCGCTTCGGACGCCGCCCGCTGGATCACTTCCGCCAGGGAGGCATCCGTTTCCGGATTGTAAACCGCCATACCCGTTATCATGGAGAGGTAGCCTTCGGCTACCGTCTCCTTTTCTTTTTTGCCCTCAACCTTCTCCCGGAGCGCCGCCATCAGCAGGTCCCGGTTCTTGTAATCTTCCGTCTCCAATACGACCAGGAACCCGTCCCCGCAGGTCCGGTAGATCGGACTGTGGGCAAACACGTCTGCAATCAGTCCGTATCCGTTCTTCAGGAACTGGTCTCCCGCTTCCAGGCCGAACTGTTCGTTCATCTGCCGTGTATTGTCCATATTGCAGACCACCACCGCGTATTCCGGCGGCACGCTTCCGGCCATGCGGCCGGTAAGTTCCGCAACCTGATCCGCAAAAGCGATCATATTCCGGGCATGGGTCAGCACGTCCATCCGGGCGTTCCGTGCGGTTTCCTCCAGCTGTTTCCGGCTGACCGCGATTTCCTCTTTTTTCCGCAGAGCGGCCAGGATCTTGGAAAACTCGCTCACCAGCAGCGGCTTGCCCATGCAGTCGTCCGCGCCGGCTTTCAGGCATTCATCCACCTGCACATCGGATCCTTCCGCCGTCAGGGAGATAATGGTCACCGGCGTCCGGCTGCCCGCTTCGATCCGGCGGATTTCCTGTGTGGCGGTAATGCCGTCCATCCCGGGCATCACGATATCCATCAGGATCACATCCGGTTTGTCTCCGGCAGCAATCCGGTCGATGGCAGCCTGACCGGAGGCGGCTTCCGTTACGGATGCACCTTCCCGCTCCAGTACTTCCCGGTTGATTTCCCGTGTCAGGTCGTTATCGTCCACCAGCAGCACCCGCAAGCCATGCAGCTTCTCCGTACCGTATACGGAGGTGGAAACCACCACATCCGCCCGTTCCGGATGCTCCGCCAGCTCTTCAAAAATCTCCCGGCAGTCCCGGAAGCAGTTCATCAGTTTTTCGCTGAAGGCGCCGCATTCCCCGCCGAGGATCATGTTGAACGCTTTTTCCACGCTGAATGCCGGCTTGTACACCCGCTCCGTCGTCAGCGCATCAAAGCAGTCCGCCACGGAAACGATCTGGGCGGAAATCGGTATTTCATCGCCTTTCAGTCCGTCCGGATATCCGCGGCCGTCCCACTTTTCATGATGATGGCGCACGATTTCCAGCCCGATATTCAGATACCGGGCGCTCCAGCTTTTCGGTGCCCGTTTCAGTACCAGGCACCCTTTTTCACTGTGGGATTTCATGATCGCGAATTCTTCATCTGTCAGCCGCCCGGGTTTCAGCAGAATCGCGTCAGGAATCATAATCTTGCCTACATCGTGCAGCGCGCTGGCGGAAGTGATCAGCTCCACGTCGTCGTCCGTCAGTCCGTACTCCGGCAGCCTCTCCTTCACCATCTTGGCCAGCACCCGGGTGAATGCCTTGACGCGCTGGATATGCATGCCGCTTTCCTCGTTGCGCAGCTCCACTACGTCACCCAGCATCTCGATGATTTCATCATTGGTGCGGGCCAGCTCCCGGTTACGTTCGCGCAGCTCAGACGTCACGCGGATAATCTTTCGTTCCGCAGCTTCGCTTTTTTCAATTGCCCGTTCAAGCTCCGTTTCCCGGCTTGTGTCTTCCGTCTGCACGCTCATCCCAACACCCTCCGTTTCACGTATCCGTTCGTTCCCGTGTCTGTCCGGTTTCTCCGGATTCTCAGTTTTCCTCTTCCGGTGCTTCTTCCGGTTTTGCTTCCTCTTCCGGGGCCGGTGCGATCTGCACCCGTGTTACCCGGAATCCATCCATTTCCATCACGGTGAACTGGTGCTTCTCCAGGATGAAACTGTCACCCACTTCCGGCACCTTTTCCAGCATTTCGCCGGCCCAGCCGCCCACCGTGTCTGTACCATATTCATTTTCCAGTCCGTATTTGTCCAGCAGCTCCTGCAGCTGCATGCTGCCGTCCACAATCACGGTGCCGTCTTCCTGCTCCACGACTTCCTCGTTCACTTCGTCGTGTTCGTCATAGATTTCACCCACCAGTTCTTCCAGCACGTCTTCCATGGTGACGATGCCTTCCGTTCCGCCGTACTCATCCAGCAGGATCACCAGATGGGACTGGCTGGATCGGAACTGCTTCAGCAGGCTGCTGATGGACAGGCTCGCCGGAGCAAAGAACGGCTCCTTCATGATATCCGTAATCTTGTCACACCCGTCGTGGGTCATCTTGTAGAAATCCTTTTCATTCAGGATACCGACGATATGGTCCAGATCCTCATGGTATACAGGGATCCGGGAATACCAGGTTTTCCGGAACAGTTCGGCCGCCTCTTCCAGCGTCGCCGTATCCTCAATGGCCGTCACGTCCACCCGGGGCGTCATGATATCCGCCGCGATCTGGTCGTTGAACTCGATGGCCGAGCGGATCAGTTCACCCTCGTCCTCTTCGATATCGCCCTCTGTCTGGGCTTCGTCAATGATGGTGATCAGTTCCTCTTCAATCTGGGGTTCCTCTTCTTCCGGCTTGACCAGTTTTGACAGCAGTTTCCGGTATCCGGCAAACAGCAGGTCCAGGGGCTTGAGCAGGAACACCAGCACCCGCATCACCGGACTTACTGCCATGGCAAACTTCTCCGGTTGCTGTTTCGCCAGCGTCTTCGGCCCCACTTCGCCCAGGAACAGCACCAGTACGGTCATCACGATGGAGGCCACCGTCGCGCCGGCACTTTCACTGGCCGTTCTCATAATCCGGGTGGTAAAAAGCACCGTGGCAATGGCGGTGCCCGCAATATTCACAACGTTGTTACCGATCAGTACGGTCGTCAGCAGGGAATCATATTTTTCCAGCAGATCCAGCGCCATCTGCGCCTTTTCCTTTTTCTTCCGCGGGCCTTCAACCGTTTTCAGCCGCACCTTGTTGCTGGCGGAGAAAGCCGTTTCTGTCGCGGAAAAGAAAGCTGAAAGTGCTATACAGAGAATCAGGGCAAGCCACAAGCCCATGAACGCATTCAATCCTTTCGGTTACAGTCCGTAAAAGCAAAGCTCTGTCCCGGCATCCGGAACAGGGAGATTATAGCATGATGACCCTTGCTTTGCAACAATTCCCGGCCTCCGCGTCTGTTGTGATCCCTCCCCGTCTGTGCTACAATATATATTGATTGAAACGATCATACCCGCCACTGATATAGGAGGTCCCGCCATGAATGTACAGCCCGAAGCCGGCCGCGCTGTCCGCTATGCCTGTGCTGTACTGGCAGACTGCCGCCCGGCCTCCCTCCCCATGGATCCCTGCGACCTGGCTGCCCGGGTCGGGATTCTGCTGGTGCCCCTCTCCCGGGTGGACAACTATCCCCTCTGGGTTCCCTACGATATCTTCGATTCCCTGCGGACGGCCTGCGCCGTCACCGTTTCCTACCCGGCATTCTGCATCGTCTTCCGTGACGATGCGGATCCGGAGCGTCTCCGCTTTGCCCTCTTCCATGAACTGGGCCACATTTTCATGAATCATTACCGGGATTTTCCGGACATCATGGATCCTTCCCGGCCGGACGATCCCGCCCTGGAGGCGGAGGCGGACACCTTTGCCCTGAATATGGCGGCCCCCGTCCCGGTAGTGGACGTCATCCGCTATAACCGTCCCGGACAGGCAAAGTCCACCCTCTTTGGCCTGAGCCGCACCGCCTGGATGCGCCGCCTGGCTGCCATCGACCGTGACCGTTCCTTTGTGGATGAGGATGCCGCCAACGTTGTCCTCTATGCTTTCCGTGATTATCTCCTCGGCCGCCGATGCCCTGCCTGCGGCAAAACCTTTGCCGACGAGGAGCAGACCAACCGCTGCCCCTTCTGTGGCGCCGAAAACCCCGACTGGATATTATAAAAGGAACGTGATCCCTCACGTTCCTTTTGTTTTACATCGCATCGATATACCTGCACGCCGCCAGCGCCGCAGTGGCGCCGTCCCCGGCGGCCGTTGTCAGCTGCCGCACGTTCTTGCTCCGGCAGTCCCCGGCCACAAACACGCCGGGGGTTTTTGTCGTGCACTGCTCGTCGCTGTCGAAGTATCCGAACTTGTTCAGGTCCGCCAGCCCTTCGAAAGCGCCGTTCTCCGGAATCAGTCCGATCGCCACAAACAGGCCGTCACATGCGACTGTCTCCGCCGCGCCGCCCGCCTGGGGTTCCACGGTCACGCTGCGAAGCTCACCGCCTTCCGTGTTCAGCGCGGTAATCTTCACGCCGGTATGCTTCTCTACGTTCTCCCGGGCAAACAGGATCTCCTGCAGTTTCTTCTCCCCGGTGAATTCCGGCAGGTCCTGCAGCATGATGACCTTTGCGCACTTGCCGGAAAGCAGGATCGCTTCCTGCAGAGCGGAGTTGCCGCCGCCGGCGACGCACACGGTCTTTCCGGTATAGAAATCGCCGTCGCACACCGCGCAGAAGCTGATGCCCTCGCCCACCAGCTCGTTTTCCCCGGGCAGGCCCAGCATCCGGTGCTTCACGCCCGTGGCGATGATCAGTGCCTTCGCCTCGTGTTCCTTCCCGTCATCGGTGAAAACAGCCTTCACGTTCCCCCGGTCTTCCACCCGGAGCACTTCCGCCAGGTCCACCTCCGCGCCCTGGGCCATCACCTGGTCCAGCAGGGCGTCGGCAAACGCATTGCCGCTCATCTGGGCCGTGCCCGGCCAGTTTTCCACCTTCGGACTGTAAGTAATCTGTCCGCCGAATCCGTGCTTCTCCAGGATCAGCACCGATTTTCCGTTCCGCAGGCAATAAAGCGCAGCGGTCATTCCTGCCGGTCCCCCGCCGACAACAATCACATCAACCATACTCTTCCTCCCATAAAACAGGGACGCTATGCGTCCCTGTCTGAAAACTAATAACTAAAAACTAATAACTAGTTAACCCGCCGCGCGTGCCGTCAGCATGCCCTTGATCTCGGACACGCCCTTGAACTTCGTGAAGTCATCTCCGGCGCCCAGCACCACCAGCGTCGGGGCCTGTTTCACGCCGTACTTGTTGGTCAGTTCAATGTTCTCCGTCGCAACGACCTTCTTGAACAGGAATCCTTCCTTCTCCAGCAGGCTGATAGCCAGCTTGCAGTTCGGGCAGGTCTGGCTCACGAACAGCAGTGCGCGGGAATTGCAGGCGCTCTCCGGCTTCTTCTCCTCCACGGGTGCTGCCACGGGAGCGGGCGCTTCCGCCGCGGGTACCGCCGTCACCGGGCCCTGGTGGGTCAGATGGGAATGTCCCACATCGTAAACCTTCCGGTCTTTGAATTCCTGGGCCTTGCCGTCGTTCCAGTTCTGCACGGGACGGTAGTATCCGGTAATCCGGCTGTACACTTCGGTCTTCGCACCGCAGTGCGGGCAGGTGTACTGCTCACCGTTCAGGTAGCCGTGATCCTTGCAGACGGAGTAGGTGGGGCTCATGGTGTAGTAGGGCAGCTTATAGTTTTCCGCGATCTTGCGGACCAGGTTGGCCGCCGCTTTCCAGTCCGGCAGCTTCTCGCCCAGGAAGGCGTGGAACACGGTGCCGGAGGTGTAAAGGGTCTGCAGCTCATCCTGCACATCCAGCGCGGAGAAGATATCCTCGCTGTAGCCCACGGGCAGGTGGCTGGAGTTGGTGTAGTAGGGAGTGCCGTTCATGTTGGCGGTAACGATGTCAGGATACTGTTCCTTGTCGTGCTTCGCGAAGCGGTAGGAGGTGGACTCTGCCGGCGTGGCTTCCAGGTTGTACAGGTCGCCGTACTGCTCCTGGTAGTCGCTCAGGCGTTCCCGCATGTGGTTCAGCACATCCTGGGCAAACTTCTGCGCTTCAGGCTGGGTCAGGTCCTTCTTCAGCCAGCGGGCGTTCAGCGCTGCTTCGTTCATGCCCACCAGGCCGATGGTGCTGAAGTGATTGGCGAAGGTGCCCAGGTACCGCTTGGTATAGGGATACAGGCCGCCGTCCAGCAGCTTGGTGATAACGGTGCGCTTGGTCTTCAGGCTGCGGGCGGCAATGTCCATCAGACGGTCCAGCTGACGGTAGAAATCTTTCTCGCTGGAGGATTCATAGGCCAGCCGCGGCAGGTTGATCGTCACCACGCCGACAGAACCGGTGGATTCGCCGCTGCCGAAGAAGCCGCCGCTCTTCTTGCGCAGTTCCCGCAGGTCCAGCCGCAGGCGGCAGCACATGCTGCGCACGTCGCTGGGCTCCATGTCGGAGTTGATATAGTTGCTGAAGTAGGGGGTGCCGTATTTCGCGGTCATCTCGAACAGCAGCTTGTTGTTCTCT
>Ga0265298_10002004_pt1 | contig 29319 bp, 18 predicted proteins | sample AusTroGonzalo_MG_3_FD_193486 | JGI IMG/M metagenome (GOLD analysis project Ga0265298, IMG submission 193486) | Bovine rumen microbial communities from tropical cattle in Woodstock, Queensland, Australia - Gonzalo_01 | ecosystem: Host-associated > Mammals > Digestive system > Stomach > Rumen ...
ATGGCCAGTACGACGAGGCCGAAGATGAAGAACGCGTTCTGGTATTTCTTCTTCATTCCTTATTTTCAGACTTCACTCCTTGTCCTCAGGCTTCTGCTCCCTGTTCTCAGGCTTCTGACGGTTCTGGTCCTTGGCCTTGGGAATGGCGAAGCGTACTTTCTCGCTGTCGTCGCGCTTCTCGTGGTAGAGCTTGGGCAGTGGGTTCTCCAGAGGCTCGTCGTAGTTGACACGGTTACGGGCTACGTCGATGGCCAGATAGATGGCATTGCGCATCGCACTCTCGTCGGCCTTTCCCTGTCCTGCAATCTCGAAGCAGGAACCGTGGTCGGGAGCCGTCATGACGATGGGCAGGCCTGCTGTGAAGCGTACACCGTTGTCGGGCACGATAGCCTTGAAAGGTGCCATACCCTGGTCGTAGTACATCGCCAGTACAGCATCGAACTTCGTGAACTCGCCATTGCCGAAGAAGGTGTCAGCTGCATAGGGACCGAAGGCCTGCAGACCGTTCTGCTCCAGCTCCTCGATGGCAGGCTTGATGACCTCCTGCTCCTCTTCGCCCAACAGACCGTTGGCGCCGGCATGGGGATTCAGTGCCAATACGGCAATGCGTGGGTTCGAGATGCGCATGTCGCGCTTCAGACAAGTGTGCAGCGTGGTGGCTTTCTCGACGATAATCTGCTTCGTGATGGCCTCCGACACGTCCTTGATGGCTACGTTCTTGGTTACCAGTGCGATACGCAGGTCTTCGTTGACCAGCATCGACAGCGCCTGTGGATCACGGCTCAGGGCGTTGTTACAGGCAGCAGGAGCCGTCACCAGCACGTCGACCAGTCCGTTTCCTACATCGCTCCAGGCGCGCTCCACAGCCTTGCGTGCAGCGTCCTGCGACTCCTGTGTCTGCTGTCCTGTCTCAATCTTCACTTCTTCGTCGAAGACGGTCAGCAGGTTCAGTCGTCCGTCCCTGGCCTCGTCAGCCTGTTCAATGTTGTTGAACTGCAACTGCATGTCGAGTGCCTTGCGGTAGTAGCCTGCAATTTTTGGTGAACCATATATAATAGGTGTACACAGCTCCAGCATGGTGGGGTCCTCGAAACACTTGAGTATGACCTCATAGCCTATGCCGTTGGTGTCTCCGTGCGTGATGGCCACGCGAATCTTATTGTCTCTCATTGTTGCTTATTTTATGGGTCTTATGGGGTTATTGGGTCTAATGGGCTTAATGGGGTGAATGAACTTCTTTGTGGGCAGTCGAGAGGAGTCCACAGGCAGCGAAGATGTCCTGTCCACGGCTGGCGCGTATGGTGGTCATAATGCCGTGGGCTGTCAGGTAGTCGCGCAGGCTCTCCATGCGCTTCTCGTTGCTGCCAGGCAGGTCGACGCCAGGTATCTCGTGGAAGCGTATGAGGTTGACGCGACACTCCAGTCCCTGTAGCAGTTTCAGGATTTCCCGGGCGTAGACCATCGAGTCGTTCAGTCCTCCAAAGCAGATGTACTCGAACGAGCAGCGACGCTGGTGTGTGAAGTCGTACTGCTTCAGCAGAGCCACCGTCTCCTCTATGGGCATCGCCTTCTCTGCCGGCATCAGCGTCAGACGCTGTTCGTGCAGTGGCGAGTGCATAGAGATGGCCACGTGGCACTGGCTCTCGTCGAGGAAGCGCTTCAGTTTGCCACGCACGCCCACGGAGCTCACGGTGATGCGCTTGGGGCTCCACTGGTAGCCGTCGTCAGCTGTCAGGATCTCTGTTGCTTTCAGCACGGCGTCGAGGTTGTCCATGGGTTCTCCCTGTCCCATGAAGACGATGTTCGTCAGTCGTTCGCGCTCAGGCAGAGCGTATATCTGGTTCAGGATGTCAGCCACTGTGAGGTTACCCTCCCAACCCTGCTTGCCCGTCTGGCAGAACAGGCAGTTCATCTTGCAGCCCACCTGGCAGGAGACGCACAGCGTGGCGCGCTCGCCGTCGGGGATGAAGACTGTCTCGACGAAGCGGTTTCCAGAATTTCCGGATTGTCCGGAATTTCCGGCTGTTCTCACTGGGAACAGGTACTTGATGGTGCCGTCCTTGGAGCGCTGGCAGTCGAGTGGGGGCATGGCGCCCACGATGTAGTGCTCCTTCAGTCGCTCGCGGTTCACCTTCGAGATGTTGGTCATCTCGTCGATGTCGGTGACGTGCTGCTGGTAGAGCCAACGGGCTATCTGCCCACCCGTAAAGGCAGGCATTCCCAACTCGCGCGCCACTTCTTTGAGTTCTGCGCTTGTCAGTCCCATGAGCACTCTCTTCTCGTTGTCCATCGTTCGTTTCTTATTATTTTGGCGCAAAGGTACGACTTTTTTTTCGTTTTCCCAAAAAAAGTATTACCTTTGCAGGAAACTTTTGCTACTATGAGAGAAAAGATAGACTGCTTTCTGCCTGATTTTGACCGTGCAGCGATGGCTGCCACGGAGGCGCAGCTCAGCGCCAGCAAGGTGGTTCGAGAGATTTTCTGGACTGACGGTATGTCGAGCAGCAATGCCATCATGAAGATTGCCGAGCAGGCCCGTGCCGAGTATGTGTTGCTGTTTACGAAACCCACGCCCGTGGTCTTGGGACAGGGTGCGCTGGGGCGTATGCTGCGTGCTGCCTGCGACACCGGTGCCGCTATGGTCTATGCCGACAGGAAGGGCCATCCGGCCATTGACTACCAGTTGGGCTCCATTCGCGACGATTTCGACTTCGGTTCGCTGTTGTTGGTGCGCACCAGTCTGCTCCACACCTTTGCCATGCAGGCCGGCGAGCACGACTACCAGTTTGCCGGGCTCTATGCCCTGCGCCTGTTCCTGAGTCGCGAGGGCCAGCTGTTCCACCTGAACGAGGTGCTGTATGCTGAGGAGGAGCTCGACACGCGTGCCTCGGGTGTCAAGCAGTTCGACTACGTGAACCCACGCAACCGTGAGGTGCAGATAGAGATGGAACATGCAGCGACAGCCCATCTGGCTGCCATTGGTGCCAAGATAGACACCTCCGACGTGCGCGATGTCGACTTCATGGAGCAGGAGTTCCCTGTTGAGGCCAGTGTCGTCATTCCCGTCTATAACCGTGCCAAGACCATTGCCGATGCCGTCAACAGTGCTCTGGAGCAGCAGACGACGTTCCCCTATAACGTCATCGTCGTCGACAACCACTCCACTGACGGCACGGGTGACATCCTGTCTGGTCTGTCGGCATGCCATGCCGACAAACTGAACGTTATTGTGCCAGAGCGTACCGACCTGGGCATTGGCGGATGCTGGAACGAGGCCATCAACGACGTGCGCTGTGGCCGTTTTGCCGTACAGCTGGACAGCGACGACCTCTACTCGTCGCCCCAGACGCTGCAGAAGGTGGTCGACGCCTTCCGTAAGCAGAAGGCAGCGATGGTCATCGGTAGCTATCGCATGTGCGACTTCGAGCTGAACACCCTGCCTCCCGGACTCATCGACCACAAGGAGTGGACGGACGAGAACGGTCCTAACAACGCCCTGCGTATCAATGGCTTAGGTGCTCCGCGTGCTTTCTTCACGCCCATTCTGCGACAGATGCAGTTCCCCAATACCAGCTATGGCGAGGACTATGCCCTTGGTCTGGCCTTCTCGCGTCACTATCGCATAGGCCGAATCTACGACGAGCTCTATCTCTGTCGTCGCTGGGGCGGCAACAGCGATGCTGCCCTGAGCGTTGAGAAGGTCAATGCCAACAATCTCTATAAAGACCGTCTGCGCACGCTCGAGATCCAGGCGCGCCAGCAACTGATGAGTGGTCATCGCGACGCTCTCGACGAGACGTCGCTGCAACGCTTCTTCGACCTCCAGCTCGACCGTTGGACCGATGCTAACCGTCGCTATCGTGACCTGCGCCGTGTGGAGACGCGCGAGCTGCCCGTTGGCGCCTCGACCATCGTGGCCCAGTGGAACCCTGCACGCATCGTCTCGACAGGTGCCAAGATGGACACCAAGACGCTGGGCGAACGCCCCTGCTTCCTGTGTGGCGAGAACCGTCCTAAGGAGCAGATGAAGCGCATTGTCGACGGCAAGTGGGAGCTGCTGGTCAACCCGTTCCCCATTCTGCCCATGCACTTCACCATACCGTCGCTGAAGCACCGTCCACAGGCCATCAAGGACTCCATTGGCGAGATGTACCGTCTGTTGACCGACTTCCCTGACCTGCTGGTGTTCTACAACGGTCCCAAGTGTGGCGCCTCTGCCCCCGATCATGCCCATCTGCAGGCCGGAACGAGTGGGCTGGTGCCCCTGCAGAAGTCGTGGAAGCGCCTGTCGCGCGACCTGACGACGGTGGTGCAGCTCAGCGACGATGCCACTATCTCGACCATCGACGACTATCCCTGTCCGGCCTTGCTCATCCGCACGACGACGAAGGAGGCCGGCGACCGTCTGTTCCGTCATGTGTATGCAGCCCTGCCCCAGCGCGAGGACGAGACGGAGCCGATGATGAACATTCTGGGCTGGCGACGCGACGACGACTACCTGCTGGTGGTCATTCCACGCGAGAAGCACCGTCCAGACTGCTACACGGCAGAGGGCGACGGACAGTTCATCGTGTCGCCAGGCGCACTCGACATGGCCGGGCTGATGATTACGCCACGCGAGGACGATTTCCGTCGTCTGACGCCTGAGATGGCCATCAGTATCCTGCAGGAGGTGGCGCTCAGTGACGACACCTTCCAGACGGTGGTGCAGCGCATGAAGGACACCCCGCTCAAGAAGGAGAAGGCGCGCCAGGAGCCACAGCTCTTCGGACGCAAGGAGCCACAGGTGACGGTGGGCATCGTCAGTGGCCAGGAGATAGCCTTCACGCTGAATGCCCCCTACACGGCCAAGGGTGCTGCCATCACGGGCGACCAGGTGGTGGCCTTCAGCGAGGGCACCATCCTGTGGCACGGACAGCAGTATCGCGAGCTGCTCTTCACGCCCCAGACGGACGACGCGTCGTTCTCGCTGCGCGATGTCACCATAGGCGTCAACTTCCACTGGGAGCGCAAGCAGACGCAGACCTTCAACGGGTCGCTGCGACTGGTGGTGGAGAGCGACCAGATAACAGCCATCAACGAGCTGCCCGTGGAGCGCTACCTGACGAGCGTCATCTCCAGCGAGATGTCGGCCACGTCGTCGCTCCAGCTGCTCAAGGCCCATGCCGTCATCAGCCGTTCGTGGCTGTTGGCACAGATAGAGAAGCGCCGTCAGCTTCAGAACGGAGGCTCGAACAGCTTCTTTTCGTTCACGCGCAAGGACGACGAGCTCATTCGCTGGTACGACCGTGAGGACCACACCATCTTCGACGTCTGTGCCGACGACCACTGCCAGCGCTACCAGGGCATCACCAATGCCGACAACCCCTCCGTCGTGGAGGCTATCCGCGAGACGCGTGGACAGATCCTGATGTACGACGGCCAGATATGCGACGCCCGTTTCTCGAAGAGCTGTGGTGGCAAGAGCGAGGAGTTCCAGTACTGCTGGGAGGACACGCCGAAGCCCTATCTCGTCAGCGTGGACTGCCCTTACTGCAACACGCGCGACAGGAAGATTCTGCAACAGGTGCTCAACGACTACGACCAGGAGACGCCCGACTTCTACCGTTGGACGGTAGAGTACTCGCAGGCAGAGCTGACGGAGCTGGTGAACCGTAAGCTGAAGATGGACCTGGGCGACATTCAGGACCTCGTGCCCCTGGAGCGTGGCAAGAGCGGACGCATCTGGAAACTCCAGATTGTGGGCTCGAAGCGCACCTTCACCATTGGCAAGGAGCTGGAGATTCGTCGCACGCTCAGCGAGACGCACCTCTACAGCTCAGCCTTCGACGTGGAGCGTCAGGGCGACCGTTTCATCCTTCACGGCAAGGGCTGGGGCCACGGTGTCGGTCTCTGCCAGATTGGTGCTGCCGTGATGGGCGAGGAGGGTCATACCTACGACGACATCCTGCTGTACTACTATCACAACGCAGAAATCAAGAAAATCTACGAATAGCCTAACGATAGGCCCCCAAAAAAGAAAAGCTTCCTCAGACGGGAAGCTTTCTTTTTTTTCTTATGCGTTATGCCTCTTTCTTCTTTCCGAAGTCCGGGTCTATCTTCAGCTGCGACGAGACGATGTAGGTCAGCGTGCAGGCAGCGACGACGATGAGGAAGAAGACGGGGTAGCCGACGGCTTCCTGCAGGGCGCCTGCGAACAGGCCGGGAATCATCATCGACAGGGCCATGAAGGCCGTGCAGAGGGCGTAGTGCGAGGTCTTGTGCTCGCCCTGGCTGTAATAAATAAGGTAGAGCATGTAGGCGGAGAAGCCGAAGCCGTAGCCGAACTGCTCCAGGAAGACGCAGATGTTGACTATCCAGAGGCTCGAGGGCAGGGCGTAGCTGAGGTAGACGTAGACGAGGTCGGGCAGTGTGATGGCCATCACCATGGGCCACAGCCAGCGCTTCAGTCCGTCGCGGCTGGCGACGATGCCTCCGAGGATGCCTCCCAGCGTCAGTCCTATCATACCCACCGTTCCCTGCACCAGTCCGTATTCAGCTGGCGAGAGCCCGAGTCCGCCGTTGGCCTGCGAGTCGATGAGAAAGAGGGCGCTGACCTTGGCCAGCAGTCCTTCGGGCATGCGGTAGAAGAGCATGAAGCAGATGCCTGCGACGACCTGTGGCTTCTGGAAGAAGGTGATGAACGTGTGGACGAAGCCGCGCCATATCTCTGCGCCCGTCTGACCAGCCGTGGGGTGGTCCTCCGAGGGCTTGGGCAGGATGTAGTGGTGCCACAGCCAGAAGGCGATGAAGAGTCCAGCCATCATATAGAACATGAGGCTCCAGGAGTAGCGCACGTTGCGCGTGATGACCTCCAGGTTGCCTGCCAGCATGACGAGCAGTCCCTGTCCGAAGATGGTGGCTATGCGGTAGAACGTGGAGCGTATGCCCACGAAGTAGGCCTGTTCGTGGCTGTCCAGTCCGAGCATGTAGAAGCCGTCGGCTGCTATGTCGTGGGTGGCGCTGGAGAAGGCCATGAGCCAGAAGAAGCAGAGCGACCCCGTGAGCCAGAACGGTCCCGGAATGGTGAAGGCCACGCCTCCCAGTGCTGCGCCTATGAGCAGCTGCATGGCGATAATCCACCAGCGCTTGGTCTTGATGAGGTCGACGAAGGGGCTCCACAGGGGTTTGATGACCCACGGCAGGTAGAGCCAGGAGGTGTAGAGGGTGATGTCGGCGTTCGACAGGCCCAGCCGCTTGTACATGATGAGCGAGATGGTCATCACGGCCACGTAGGGCAGCGCTTCGGCAAAGTAGAGTGTGGGCACCCATGCCCAGGGGTTCTTCAGCTTACTCATGGTAATATCGGTCTTTGTTTTTGTTTGTCACGTCAGATACCCAGTCCGTCCTGGAACGAGAGGTCGACGGCCTTCGACTGCTGTATGCGCGAGTGTGGCGGCACGTTGTTGGTCACCCAGATGTTGCCGCCAATGACGGAGTGGTGTCCAATGGTGATGCGTCCCAGGATGGAGGCGTTGGAGTAGACGGTCACGTAGTCCTCGATAATCGGGTGTCGGGGCACGTTGAGCATGTTGCCCTGTGCGTCGTACTTGAAGCTCTTGGCGCCCAGCGTCACGCCCTGGTACAGTGTCACGTGGTCGCCTATGATGCAGGTCTCGCCTATGACGACGCCCGTGCCGTGGTCGATGGCGAAGTACTCGCCGATGGTGGCTCCCGGGTGGATGTCGATGCCCGTGCGCGAGTGGGCCAGCTCCGTCATGATGCGCGGTATGACGGGCACCTGCATCTGGTGCAGCACGTGGGCGATGCGGTAGTGTACCATCGTGTTGATGACGGGGTAGCAGAAGATGACCTCGCCGTAGGTCTGCGCTGCCGGGTCGTTGTAGAACATCGCCTCCACGTCGGTGTAGAGCAGGCGCTTCACCTCGGGCAGCTCCTCGACGAACTTCAGGGCTTTCTCCTCGGCCAGCTCCTCGACGGTGCGCTTCACGCCGTCGCATCCGCAGTCTATGCGCGTGCTGTCGGTGCAGAACTGCAGTCCGCGCTCTATCTGGCGACGCAGCAGTCCGAAGAGTTCCTCCATCTTCACGCCGATGAAGTAGGAGCGCATCTTCGCGTCGGACTCGCGACGGTGGAAGTAGTCGGTGAAGATGATGCTTTTCACCAGTTCCACAATCCGCTTCACGTCGTCCACTGACGGCAGCTGTGCCTCGGTTGCCGGCATCATGCGCAGCTCGTCGTCAGTATGCAGCGCCAGCGCCTTGATGTTGCGCTGCAGAATCTTGTTGCGTTCGTCTCTCTTGATGGCCATACGTTTTTCTTTCTTTGTTGTACTACACCTCTTTATTTATTTTCTTTTCTGGCGACAAAGGTACGAAAAAAAAGTTTTTCCGCCAAGCCTTTCGCAAAATTGTTTCCGAAATAGTTCGAAGTGTTAAAATCAGGGCCGCGCAAAACTCATGGAGATTTTTTTGAAACTCATGGAGAATTTTTCAAAACTCATGGAGATTTTTCAGAAACTCATGGAGATTTGAAAAACACAAATGTTAGATGTTAGATGTTAGGTTTTTCAACTTTATCTAACACCTAACATCTAACATTTACTATTTTCAATGTGTCATTTGGTACTTAATTCTTATATTTATATTTTATATATATTATAATATATATAAAATATAAGATAATATATATACCTCAATCCTGTCCAATTTTGGGCAATTGATTTTCGCAAATGTTAGGTGTTAGGTGTTAGGTATTGTTTCTGGGCAATGAAGGATGCGAGGGCGGGGTGTCGGACGGTCGTGAGTTGTCTTCCACCTTATTATATGTGTATGAAAGTGGGGACAGCTTACGATTTGTCAAAAAAGAATATTTTAGCATTTTTTTAGGATTAAAGTGTTGCATATTTGAGATGTTTTTTGTACCTTTGCGGTCGAAACCGATTAACCAAAACGGACAACTTTTTCTGAAACGCCGACGGAAAAGTTTTCCAAAACGGACAACGGGCAAGTTTGAGAGAAACGCTATTATTAACTGAAACCAAATATGGAAATTAAGAATTTTACCATCACCAAGAGAGACGGGACTAAAGACCAATTCTCGCTCGACAAGATCATGAACGCCATTGCCAAGGCGTTCGAGAGTGTGCAAGAACCTGCTGACCTGGGCGTCATCTCCAAGATTCTGGCCCATCTGGACATCCACAACGACATCACCGTGGAGGACATCCAGAACCAGGTGGAGGAGTCGCTCATGCGCGAGGGCTTCTACAAGGTGGCCAAGTCGTTCATCCTCTACCGCCAGGAGCACACCGAGGATCGCGAGACGCTGCAGAAGATGCAGTTCCTGTCTGAATACATGGAGTCGGTGAATGCCGCTACGGGCTCTAAGTACGACGCCAACGCCAACGTGGAGCACAAGAACATTGCCACGCTCATCGGCGAGCTGCCCAAGTCGAACTTCATCCGACTGAACCGTCGCCTGCTGACCGACCGCATCAAGAAGATGTACGGCAAGCAGCTGGCCGACGAGTACATCGACATGCTGACACACCACTTTATATATAAGAACGACGAGACGTCGCTGGCCAACTACTGCGCCTCCATCACGATGTACCCCTGGCTCATCAACGGCACGATGGAGATTGGCGGCAACTCGACGGCTCCCACCAACCTGAAGTCGTTTGCAGGCGGTTTCGTCAACATGGTCTTCATGGTCTCGTCGATGCTCTCAGGCGCATGCGCCACGCCCGAGTTCCTGATGTACATGAACTACTTCATTGGCAAGGAGTGGGGACTGGACTATTGGAAGCGTGCCGACGAGCAGGCCGACCTGTCGCTGAAGAAGCGCACCATCGACAAGGTCATCACCGACTACTTCGAGCAGATTGTCTACACGCTGAACCAGCCCACGGGTGCCCGTAACTACCAGGCTGTGTTCTGGAACATCGCCTACTACGACAAGTACTACTTCGAGTCAATCTTCGGCGACTTCTACTTCCCCGACGGCTCGAAGCCCGACTGGGACGGCCTCTCATGGCTGCAGAAGCGCTTCATGAAGTGGTTCAACAACGAGCGCACGAAGACGCTGCTCACCTTCCCCGTAGAGACCATGGCACTGCTGACCGACGAGGACGGCAACTGCAAGGACAAGGAGTGGGGCGAATTCACGGCTGAGATGTACTCCGAGGGACACTCGTTCTTCACCTACATGAGCGCCAACGCCGACTCGCTCAGCTCGTGCTGCCGTCTGCGCAACGAGATTACCGACAACGGTTTCAGTTACACCCTGGGCGCAGGTGGCGTCTCCACGGGTTCCAAGTCGGTGCTCACCATCAACCTGAACCGCTGCATCCAGTATGCCGTCAACCACAAGATGCCCTACCTGCAGTACCTGGCCGACGTCATCGACCTCTGCCACAAGGTGCAGCTGGCCTACAACGAGAACCTCAAGGAGCTCCAGCAGCACGGCATGCTGCCACTGTTCGACGCAGGCTACATCAACATCAGCCGTCAGTACCTCACCATCGGTATCAACGGACTCGTGGAGGCTGCTGAGTTCATGGGCCTCAAGATTACGCCCAACGACGACTACCTGCACTTCGTACAGGGCATCCTCGGACTCATCGAGAAGTACAACAAGCAGTACCGCACGAAGGACGTCATGTTCAACTGCGAGATGATTCCGGCTGAGAACGTGGGCGTGAAGCACGCCAAGTGGGACCGCGAGGACGGCTACTTCGTGCCGCGCGACTGCTACAACAGCTACTTCTACGTCGTAGAGGACGACTCGCTGACCATTCTCGACAAGTTCAAGCTCCACGGCGCGCCCTACATTGAGCACCTGACGGGTGGCTCGGCACTCCACATGAACCTCGAGGAGCACCTCTCGAAGGAGCAGTACCAGAAGCTCCTGCAGGTGGCTGCCAAGGAGGGTTGCAACTACTTCACGTTCAACATCCCCAACACCGTCTGCAACGAGTGCGGACACATCGACAAGCGCTACCTCAAGGAGTGCCCCGTCTGCAAGTCGAAGAACATCGACTACATGACACGCATCATCGGCTACCTGAAGCGCGTCTCCAACTTCTCGCAGGCACGACAGGAGGAGGCAGCACGCAGATTCTACGCTACAGCGTAAGCCGCCATGCTCAAGTACGTCAATACCGATATTGTATTTCAGGAGATACCCGACGAAGTGACACTGGCAATCAACATATCGAATTGCCCCTGTCACTGCCCGGGGTGCCACAGCCAGTATCTCTGGGGCGACGTGGGACTGCCTCTGACCATCAGTGCGCTCGACGATTTCGTCACGAAGTATGGCGACGACATCACCTGCTTCTCCTTCATGGGCGGCGATGCCGACCCCAAGGGCGTCAACCAGCTGGCACAGTACATACACGAGGAGTACCCACAGTTCAAGGTGGCATGGTACAGTGGCAAGACGGTCATAGCACGTACCGTCAACAAGGCCGACTTCGACTACATCAAGATAGGGCCCTACATTGAACACCTGGGCCCCCTGAAGTCGCCCACCACCAACCAGCGCATGTACAGAAAGACTGACGACGGCACGTTCGAGGACATCACCGAACGCTTCTGGAGAAAGTAAGAACGAAGACAACTAACGAACACTAAAGAAAAAATAGCAAGGCTGCAAGCCCTGCTATTTTTTTGTATTCTCATTTCTCTACGCCATGATCACCCCGAACCGGTAACCCTGCTGTTGCAGCCACTCAATGCTGGCAGGCAGGGCCGTCCGTAGCTTCTCGATGGACTTCAGCGAGTCGTGGAACGTGATGATGCTGCCCGGACGGGTGTAGCGCTTCACGTTGTTCACCACGTCCTGAGCCGTCATCCACTTGGAGTAGTCGCGCGTCACGACGTCCCACATCACCACCTTGTACTTGCGCGACAGCAGCGCGTACTGCGCCAGTCGCATCCATCCGTGGGGCGGACGGAACAGGTGGCTACGGATGTAGGCATTCGCCTTCTCCACGTTGTAGCTGTAGTCGCGCAGCGTGTGACGGAAGCCACTGATGTGGTTGTGCGTGTGGTTGCCCACCTGGTGACCCTCGTCCAGCACTTGCTTGTAGAGCTCTGTGTGCTTGCGCACGTTGTCGCCCACCATGAAGAAGGTGGCCTTGATGTCGTAGCGCTTCAGCGTCTCGAGAATGAAGGGCGTGGACTCAGGTATGGGACCATCGTCGAAAGTCAGATAGACGACCTTCTCGTGATGGTCCATACGCCACAGAGCCCTTGGATAGAGCCAGCGCAGGTAGACGGCTGGTTGCTCTATAATCATTTACATTCCCAGTTTTCCACCCTTGCTCTGGAAGAGGCCTACCAGCTGTTGCAGCTGGGCTTCCATCTGCTGAGCCTGCTTGGCGTCGACGAGCTCAGCCAGCTGCTCTTCCTGCTGCATCAGGTACAGGTGATACATGCACTCGCGCTGCGAGCTGTTGAAACGGCCACCGTCGAGCGAGCAGTACCAGTTGAGATACTGCGTCGAACGCTTCCACAGCTGGTTGATAATCTCCATGGCCTTGGCCTTCTGGCCGAGGGCAGCATAGGAGCGTGCCAGATCCAGCGAACCGCTCTGGTACTCGTGGGCCACGTTGTAGGTGGGAATCTCCTTCTCGCAGAGTGCCAGCACCTTGGCAGCCTTGTCGTTCTTGCCCTCGTTGACGAGGTTGATGGCAAGCTGCGACAACAGGCGACGGTGCGTGTAGCACATGCGCATGACGGTCTCGTCGAGATAGATGCCCTTGGCGCTCAGTCCACCGAACTTGAAGCGGTTCATGACGTTATCGTAGGTCTTGTCGGTGTCAAAGGTCTTCATGCCAGGCACCTGCTTGCCGTCGATGTTGGTCGTGAACGGTGTGATACGGTTCACCAGGCCCTCCTGCACGAAGTTGTCGCCCAGGTTCATGTAGTTCTCAGCACCAACGGTCGTAGCCACGTAGATGGGGCGTGTCCAGTTGGCGTGGGCAATCATCTCGAGCATCATCAGGTCGCCCTTGTAGAGCGCGCCCTTGCCCTTCAGCGAGATCACCATGCGGTCGGGGATGGAGTCGCCCTGGAGCAGCATGCCGCTCTTGCGCACAGCCTCCTTGTCGATGGTGACATAGACGGTGTCTGTGGGAATGACGTGGAGGTCGGGGTTCGTCGAGCGTACCCAGTGGTCGAGGATGTTCTTCAGCTCGAAGGGCTCGTCGCCGAACTGGGCGCGTGCCTGTTCAGGACTCTCCTCGTAGAACTTGAGAATCTCCTGCTTGGCCGACGGGTCAATCTGCACGTACTCGTTGGTGCCGGCGCAGTACTCCAGACGCTTCCATGTGATGGGCAGCGAGGGCGAGTCGTAGGCAGGACGCACCATCTGGTCGATGTACCAGTCGGTCTGCAGGTAAGAGAGGTTGCAGACGCGTGCATCCGTGCGCACGCCCTCCGTGTCCTGGTTGTACCACAGGGGGAAGGTATCGTTATCGCCGTTGGTGAAGATAATCGGGTTGCCCGTTTGCTGTAACGACATCAGGTAGTTCTGACCGAAGTCGCGACAGGTGTAACGGCCTGAACGGTCGTGGTCGTCCCACGTCTGCGAGGCCATCTGAATGGGAACGAGCAGACAGGCGAGGCCAACAATGGAAGCCGTGATGACTCCGGACTTTCCGGATTTTCCGGATTTTCCGGCAATATAGTCCCAGATGGCAGCCACGCCCATGCCACACCAGATGGCGAAGGCGTAGAACGAGCCAGCGTAGGCGTAGTCGCGCTCACGGGGCTGGACGGGTGTCTGGTTCAGATAGACCACGATGGCCAGACCGGTCATGAAGAACAGGAAGAAGACGACCCAGAACTGCTGGATGCCCTTCTGGCCCTTCTTCAGCGACTGCCAGAACAGGCCGATGAGGCCCAACAGCAGAGGCAGACAGTAGAACACGTTGTGGCCCTTGTTCTGCTTCAGGTCGTCAGGCAGCTTCGACTGGTCCCCCAGACGTGCATTGTCGATGAACGAGATGCCCGTAATCCAGTTGCCGTGCTCCAGCTCGCCATGGCCCTGTATGTCGTTCTGACGGCCTGCGAAGTTCCACATGAAGTAGCGCCAGTACATCCAGTTGCACTGGTAGGAGAGGAAGAAGCGCAGGTTCTCGAACTGTGAGGGAACCTTGACCGTCATCTGTTCGCCACAACGGTCGAAAGGCACCTCAGTGCCGTCGATGTCGCCCATCCACGACTCGTAGTCGCGCGTGTGGCCGGCATCCCAGATGCGTGGGAACAGCATATTCTGTGCGTACTTGTATTCATCCTTGGTGCGTACTACGAAGTAGGAGTCCTTCTCGTCAGCAGAAGCCTTCTCCTTGCGCTGATAGACGGGCTTGCCCTTCGACATGACAGGACGGCACACACGACCGTCGCTCTCCAGGGCCACCTGCGAGGTGTAGGCCTGTCCGTAGAACAGGGGACGCTGACCGTACTGGTCACGGCCCAGGTAGTCGCCAAGCGTGAAGATATCCTCAGGCGAGTTCTGGTCCATGGGCGGGTTGGCGTCTGAACGGATGACGATGACGGCATACGTGGAGTAGCCAATCATCAGCATCAGCATGCACAGCAAGGCTGTGTTCTTCAGGCGTGGCGTCACCATAGCCAGACGCTTCGTCTCGCCCTTGGGCAGGTAGGTGCGGTTCAGCACGAACCACAGGGCTGCCAGTACGACGATGCCGATGACGACAGCCGACCAGCCATAGCCGTAGAAGGGAATACCCAGCAGAGCCACGCTGAGCAGGAAGGCCAGGTTCTGGCGCTTCGTGTTCTTGTCAGTAGCGTTCTGTGTCTCCCAGATGGCCCAGATGACGACACCTGCCAACAGGAGGATGTAGATGTAGAGGCCTGTGTTGAACGCCATGCCCAGCGTGTTGACAAACAGCAGCTCGAACCAGCCACCCACGGTGATGATGCCAGGCACGACGCCATAGAGCACCACGGCCACGAGGGCAAACGACACCAGCAGGGCTAAGAGCGAACCCTTGGCATTGGCGTTAGGCACGCGCTTGTAGTAGTAAACCAGCACTATGGCAGGCAGACAAAGCAGGTTCAGCAGGTGGACACCGATGGAGAGGCCCGTCATGTACATGATGAGCACCAGCCAACGGTCGCTGTGAGGCTCGTCGGCATGGTCTTCCCACTTCAGGATAAGCCAGAAGACGACAGCCGTGAAGGCCGAGGAGTAGGCATAGACCTCACCCTCGACAGCAGAGAACCAGAAGGTGTCGCTGAACGTGTAGATGAGCGCGCCCACCATGCCGGCTGCCTCGATGGCAATGAGCTTGGCAGTGGTCAGCTCGTCCCACTTGTCGATGAGCAGGCGTCTCGTCAGGTGCGTGATGCTCCAGAAGAGGAACAGGATACACGTGGCTGAGAGCAGCGCACTCATGGTGTTCACCATGTAAGCCACCTGACTGGGGTCGCTGGTGAACTGCGAGAACAGGTTGGCCGTCAGCATGAAGAACGGTGCCCCAGGGGGGTGTCCGACTTCCAGACGATAGCCTGTGGTAATAAACTCCGGACAGTCCCAGAACGAGGCTGTCGGTTCGATGGTAGAGCAATACACGAAGGCGGCAATCAGAAAGGTCAGCCACCCAAGGACATTGTCCACGAGCCTGAATTGTTTCATTTGTAAAGATATATTTTTAACGTTAAAATTCAAAATCACCTGCAAAGGTACGGAAAAAAGTGAAGAGTGGAGCGTGAAGCGTGAAGAATTTGCAGTTGCTCTACATTAATTAACGTTCAAAGGAACAGACCAGCTCCGTATATTAAGATAATATAACGGAAAAGCTTGCCTATGGTGATGGCGATGAAGGTGATGACGACGTTGGCGCGCATCAGGCCCAACAGAATGGTGATGGCTGAACCCAACAGGGGCAGGAAGGCGAAAAAGCCCATCCACGCACCATGGCCACGCATGAAACGCTTGGCACGGTCCAGGTCTGACGGCTTCACGTGCAGGTACTTCTCGAACCACTCCGTCTTGCCCATTCGTCCCACACCGTAGTTGAAGGCCGAGCCCAGCACGTTGCCAACGGTGCCGTAGATCATGAGCTGCCAGGGGTCGAGGCCTGTAGCCATGAGCGCCACCATGACGGCTTCGCTGGAGAAGGGGAAGAAACTGCCAGCCAGGAAGGCTGCCAGCAACATGCCCATGTAGCCGTAGCCGCTCAGAAAATCGATGATGAAATCCATATATTAATGCCTGTAACGATGAGGCAGACAACAACAATGGCGTAGAAGGCGATGTTGGTCCACTTCGTGTGTGTCAGGGCAAAGAAATGGCCAATGAGTGGCGATGCGTTGATAATCAGCAGGCGTAGCAGCACGTGGCTGTGCTGGGGCTGCAGGAGCATGAACAGGGTGCTGACAACGGTCATTGCAATGAAGATGCCATACAGCTGGCGTATGCGTATCTTGTCGTTATGGCTGGTGCGCACGAAGTGGACAATGCCGGTCGCACCCAGTGCGACGACAAGGACCAATGTCAACAGGGTGGGCGTGTTGATGCCATATTCGCTAAATCCTTGGAAATGAATGAGTTCGGCGAAGTGGTCTGTCAGTATGTCCATATTGCCCTTCCAGAGAAACAGGGTTGGCGCTGCTATCCAGTAGGGCGTCACCAGACCCATGAGCGATGCCAGGAAGGTGCGCCAGCTCATGGCGTTGAGGTGCGAGGTCACCAACAGCCATAGCAGTGGCACGAAGAACAGCATCTGTACGAACGTGCAACTGGCCAGTCCCAGGAAGAAGAAGGCGTAGTACATCCGGCCTGACGACTGCTTGCTCTGATAACACGTGAACAGAAGCAGGTAGGAGGCGACGACACAGAACTGTGCGAAACCGCCCTTCAGGTCCGGGAACAGGTGGCAGGCTACGCACGACAGCACCAGAAACGAACAGGACACCATGCGACTGTAGATGCGTATCAGGGCGTGGTAGTTGTTCACAATCACCATGAGATGGGTTGACAGGACAAAGCACGCGAACTGTATCCACCACTGCTGGGTGAACAGTCCGCATACCAGCCATATCAGCATCGCATACACTGCCGTTGTGGGCAGTGCCATGCGACTCTCTGCAACACGGTTCTGTGCTCGTTTCACTTCTTACCTCTTCCTTCTTCCTTCTTCCTTCAGCCTTCTTACAGGTCAGCGCCTATGTCGCGACGGAAGTATTTGTCCGTAAACTGTATCTTCTGGGCCTCTGTAAACGATTTCTGCAGGGCCTCGGCCTTATCCTTGCCATACGACGAGACGGCGATGACGCGTCCACCGTTGGTGACGACAGCTCCATCCTTGGTCGTGGTACCGGCATGGAAGACGATGCTGCCCTCCACCTGGTCGATGCCTGTAATGGGATAGCCCTTCTTGTAGGCCTCGGGATAGCCACCAGAGACCAGCATGACACAGACGGCTGCACGCTCGTCGAACGTAATCTGGCGCTCATTGAGATTGCCCTCAGCCACACCCTCGAACAGGTCCACGATGTCGCTCTTCAGGCGCAGCATGACGCTCTCCGTCTCGGGGTCGCCCATACGACAGTTATACTCGATGACGTAGGGTTCGGGTTCCGTGCTGGGCGTGTTGGTGCGGTTGATGAGTCCGAAGAAGATAAATCCCTTATAGTCAATGCCTTCGGCTGCCAAGCCTTCGACGGTGGGACGGATGATACGGTCCTCCACCTTCTGCATCCACGCCTTCGTGGCGAAGGGAACGGGCGAGACAGAGCCCATGCCGCCAGTGTTCAGACCGGTGTCGTGCTCGCCAATGCGCTTGTAGTCCTTGGCCTCAGGCAGAATCTTGTAGTTCTTACCGTCTGTCAGCACGAACACGGAACACTCGATGCCACTCATGAACTCCTCGATGACGACACGCGAAGAGGCGTTGCCGAACATGCCGCTCAGCATCTCCTTCAGTTCTTTCTTGGCCTCGTCGAGGGTAGGCAGAATCAGCACACCCTTGCCAGCGCACAGGCCGTCGGCCTTGAGCACGTAGGGGGCTTCGAGCGTTTCCAGGAACTTCAGACCATCCTCTAGATGCTCGCCGTCGAATGTTTCGTAGCGTGCCGTGGGGATGTTGTGGCGCAGCATGAAAGCCTTGGCAAAGTCCTTCGAGCCTTCCAGCACGGCACCAGCCTTCGAGGGGCCGATGACGGGGATGTTCTTCGTGCGCTCGTCCTGCTTCAGGTCGTCGTAGATACCCTTCACCAACGGGTCTTCAGGACCTACTACCACCATGTTGATGCCTTTTTCCACTACGAATGTCTTGACGGCCTCGAAGTCGTCAGCCTTCATGGCCACATTCTCTCCACAATTGCTGGTGCCAGCGTTGCCTGGAGCAATATAGAGCTTCTCACACTTCTCTGACTGAGCAATTTTCCATGCGAGGGCGTGCTCACGTCCGCCACTGCCTAAAAGTAAGATCTTCATATTTGACTATTTGACAATTTATTACTTGAGGTAATCCTCAAAATATTGGGTGATGCGCTCATGCAGGTGTACTGAGGCATGACCACGCATGTTGTGCTCCTCGCCGGGGTAGGCGAAGAAGTCGGGCTGTGTGCCAGCCTTGATGCAGGCGTCGAGGAACGACAGACAATGCTGGGGCACGACGGTGTTGTCGTTGTAGCCCGTGATAATCTGCAACTTACCCTTCAGGTTCTTGGCCTTGCTGATGAGGCTTGTCTTGGCGTAGCCGTCGGGGTTGTTCTTTGGTGTGCCCATATAGCGCTCGCCATACATCACCTCGTACCATTTCCAGTCGATGACGGGACCACCAGCCACGCCTACCTTGAAGACGTCGGGGTAGTTGGTCATCAGCGAGATGGTCATGAAACCACCGAACGACCAGCCGTGTACGCCCAGACGCGACATATCGACGTAGGGTAGGGTGCGCAGGTAGTCGACACCCTTCATCTGGTCCTGCATCTCTATCTGTCCCAGTTGGTGGAACGTGGCCTGCTCAAAGGCCAGTCCACGGTTCTCCGAGCCACGGTTGTCGAGAATGAAGACGATGTAGCCCTTCTGGGCCATGTAGGTCTCCCACGAACGACTGCCATAGTGCCACGACGCATCGACATTGTGGGCGTGGGGGCCACCATAGACATAGACCACGGTGGGATATTTCTTCTCAGGGTTGAAGTCGGCTGGCTTCACCATACGGTAGTACAGGTCGGTCTCGCCGTCAGCTGCCTTGATGCTGCCACACTCGAAGATGGGCTGCTGGTAGTCCTTCCAAGGGTCCTCAGCATCCAAGAGAGTCGTGTGGCGTGCCTTGCCCTTCGTGATGTCCACGACGTCGATGACGCGAGGTCTCGTAGGCGTGGCGTATCTGTCAACCAGCAGGTTACCCGATGGCGAGAGCTCTGCACGGTGTATGCCGTCTGTGGCCTCCAACTGTGTCATCTTCTCCGTCGTCACATTGACGCTGTAGAGACGGCGATGCAGGGGGTGCTCCTTGTTGGCAGCAATGATGATGCTCTTCTGCTTCGCGTTGAAGCCAATCACCTCCATCACCACCCACGGGCCTTTGGTCAGCTGCTTGATGCACTCGCCCTTGATGCTGTAGAGGTAGAGGTGGTTGTAGCCGTCCTTTTGGCTCTGCATGATGAAGAGGTTCTTGTCCCAGGGCAGGAACTCGATGGGGTGCATGGGCTCCACGTATTTGTCGGAGGTCTCGCGACACAGCTCGTAGCAGAACTTGCCTGTCTCGGCGTCGTAGCACTTCAGACGACAGTCGTTCTGGTCACGGTTCAGCTCGAACATGAAGACGTATTTCCCGTCAGGACTCCAACTGATGTTCGTGAAGTAACGGTCTGTGGGGTCGCCAGCCTGCAGATAGACGGTCTTCTCCGTCTTCAGGTCATAGACGCCTACCGTCACCTTGTGGCTCGTCATGCCGGCCATGGGGTATTTGTCGGGCTCGTGGGCAGCCTCACGGGTGTAGATGTTTACCTGTGGGTAGTCCTGCACCATCGACTGGTCCATGCGATAGAAGGCCAGACGCTGTCCGTCGGGGCTCCAAAAAGTGCCCTTGTTGATGCCGAACTCATTACGATGTACGCTCTGTCCATAGACAATCTCGCGACTGCCGTCTGTTGTCAGCTGTCGCTTATGTCCTTGACCGTCAACGACAAAGAGCTGGTTGTCCTCCACCCATGCCGTTGCCCTCGACACCTTGTTCCAGTCGTTGGCCGTCTGTCCCGAGATGCTGTCCTGCCACACAATCTTGTGGGCCTTGAAGTCCACAAGAATAAAAGCCTTCTTGTTGCCAAGCGCCACGAGAGGCTGGTCGGGGTAGGGGAATGTGGCGTTCGACAGATGACGCACGTAGCGATTGGCGTCTTCGTCGCTTTCTGCCCATTTGTTGATGTCGTCGATCGTGAAGAGCAGTTTCTTCTTGCCCGTCTTCGTGTCAATGAGGCGACACTCCTCCACGTCGGTCTGCACCAGCTGGTCGCCCCACCACGTGAGCCACATGTTCTTGGGCTGCATGGCGTGGTAGTTCGTGCCACCGAAGTTCAGGTCTTCCAGCGTGAAAAGCTTGTTCTGGGCTGTCATGGGGAGTGTGAGCATGGCTGCGACCATGGTGAGAATATGCTTAATCTTCATCGTCGTCGTCGAATTTGTTACGTTTGCCACCGAAAGCCTTGCCCGGCTTGCCGAACTTGCCCGGTTTGCCGAATTTCTCAGGGTAGCTGGACGATCTTCCGGGCTTGCTGGGTTTTCCGGATTTTCCGGAGTAACCGGATTTTCCGGACTTTCCTGAATATCCGGACTTTCCGGACCTTCCGAAGCTGTCGTCATCGTCCCTTCTTCTGGGTCTTCTGATTTCCTTGTCCTCAAACGGATTGTGCTTGTGGAACGTGAACGAGCGGATGTCGCCGTCCTCGTTGCTCTCCTGTTCCTCCAGACGCTGCTTGAAGTCACGGTTCTTCTTGAAACGGTGCTTCTCAGCCATCTGGCGCTTCTCCTCGTCGGTCTTCACCGAACCGCCCTCGGAACGGAAGATTTTCATCTTACCGTCGAACATCTGGTACTTACGGAACTCGCACTCCAGCGAACCGTTGTACAGGGGTATCTTGATGCTGGGCTTCAGGCCAATCTGCTCGAAGCACTCCTCGCGATAGCTGAGTATCCAGGCGTCGTTGCCTGTAAACTGGTGCTTCAGGCGCTCGCCAATCATACGGTAGGTGCCCAGCAGGTCGGGTGTCGAGATGCGCTCGCCGTAGGGCGGGTTCATCACGATGATGCTCTTCTCCGTGGGCTGTGTGAAGTCCTTGAAGTCCTGCTGCTCTATGGTGATGCAGCTTGTCAGACCAGCAGCCTGCACATTGCGACGGGCTGTGTTGACGGCCTTCATGTCGATGTCGTAGCCATAGAAGTGGCACTTCACGTCGTCTTTCTCGTTCTCCTCGCAGTCGTTGTAGATACGGTCGAAGAGGTCAGCGTCGAAGTCGGGCCATTTCTCGAAGGCATACTCCTTACGGAACAGGCCCGGGGCCATGTTGTGGGCAATGAGGGCAGCCTCGATGAGCAGTGTGCCACTGCCACACATCGGGTCAATGAAGTCGGTGTCGCCCTTCCAGCCTGTCATCATGATCATGCCGGCTGCCAGCACCTCGTTCAGGGGTGCCTCAAGCGTCTCCTGGCGATAGCCGCGACGATGCAGCGACTCGCCACTGGAGTCGAGGCTCAGTGTGCACTTGTCCTCAGCGACGTGTATGTTCAGACGGATGTCGGGGTTGGCCACGGAGATGTTCGGACGCTTGCCTGTTCGCTCGCGGAACTGGTCCACGATGGCGTCCTTGACCTTGTATGATACGAATTTCGAGTGTCGGAATTCCTCTGAGAAAACCACGGCGTCGACAGCAAAGGTCTTGTCGGTGCCGATATACTGTGTCCAGTCAATCTTCAGCACTTCAGCATAGACATCGTCAGCAGAGCGTGCCTTGAAGTGGCAGATGGGTTTGAGGATACGGATGGCGGTGTGCAACTGGAAGTTAGCACGATACATCATTTCTTTGTCACCTGTGAAGGAGACCATGCGACGGCCTATCTTCACGTCATCGGCACCCAGTGCCGTCAATTCCTTCGCCAGCACAGGTTCCAGTCCCATGAACGTTTTGGCGATGAGTTCTTGCTGCTGTGAGCTGGCAGAACCCGATTCAATGTTCTTCTCCATGAAAAGTAAAATACGTAATTACGCTGTTTTGCAGTGCAAAGTTACGCTTTTTTTCTGATTCCGCGAAAAAAACTTGTGAAAAGACGTTCGTTTCTCATGGAAAAAGACTATCTTTGCAGTCAGAATCATCGACAAATGAGCCATTTGAGGCTCGCACGTACCTATTTAATATATTAGCCCCATCGACATCATGATGAACCTATTGCTATACGTTGGTCAGCAGGAACAAAACCTTGAGCTCGTTTTCTGGGCTGTAGGTATCCTGATTCTCTTTGCCCTTGTTGTCGCCATTGTCTGGCAACGTCGTACGGGAAACGAGCTTGAGGAGGAACTGCAACAGCTCAATAAACAGAAGCAGAAGAACGTGGAGTTCGACTTCGTGCTGAAGGCCATGGGTCTTTCCGTCTGGCATGTCAATGCTGAGACGGGCGAGCTCTATTATGACAAGGACTATCGCGAGAAGCGTGAGGACCAGACAATAGGTGTCGAGGGTGGCACGTTTCAGGAGAATGTTGCCATGCTTGTCGAGGAGGACGCAGCCCGTGTCAACAAGGCGATGAGTGAGCTCTGTGCAGGTATCCGTGACAGCTATCACGAGCAGTACCGTGTCATGGTGGAGCACTCGTCGAAGAGCTACTGGGAAGAGAGCTATGCCATCATTGCCGAGCGCGATATCGATGGCAAGCCGTTGCTCATCGTGGGAGCCTCCCAGCGCATCGACAGTCGTAAGGAGCTGGAGTTCGCCTTGAAGCAGGCTCTGTCGAGGGCAGAGGAGAGTGACCGTCTGAAGTCGGCTTTCATTGCCAACATGAGTCACGAAATCCGTACCCCGTTGAATGCCATCATCGGCTTCACCAGCGTGCTGCCTGATATTGAGGATAATGCTGAGCGTCAGGAACTTATCGTTCTGATACAGGAGAACAATCAGAAGCTGTTGCGCATCATCGACGACGTCATGAACATCTCCAAGATTGAGGCCGGTAAGGAGCAGTTGCAGATTACGGCCTTCGACATCAATATGGTGCTTTCCGAGTTGGTTAACAAGTACCTGCCCAGCGTCTCCGAGGGTGTTGAGATGACCACCCAGTTCCCTGCTCCGCAACAGGAAATCAGCAGCGACATGAGTCGTGTCATGGAGTCCATGGACCATCTCATCGCCAATGCCGTGAAGTTCACCCCTCAGGGTAGCATCACCGTGGGCTACGACCCCGTCAACAACCATCGCATCCGTCTCTGGGTGCGCGATACCGGCAAGGGCATAGCCCGCGAGGACCAGGAGCGCGTCTTCGAGCGTTTCTACAAGGTCGATGAGTTCATTCCCGGTGCTGGTCTGGGCCTCTCCATCTGTCGCACCATGGCCTTCTCGCTTGGTGGCAACGTGGGTGTCCAGTCCGAGTTCGGTAAGGGCAGCTACTTCTGGATGGAGATTCCTGCATAAGAATTGAAAAATTAAAGAATTGAAGTTCTCCTTGAAACCTTTAAGAACTGAAGAATTCTAAAAAAGACTTCAATTCTTCAATTTTAAGAAGAGCGCCAGTTTTTCCAAATCCTCCGGGTAGGTCAGTTTGTCAAAATAAGGTACGTCGAAATCCAGATAAACCTTCGACGTGGGAGGCAGTTGCTGGATAGACTCCGTATAGGGTGATTTTGCATCGAAGTGCTTGTTTATCATTTCAAAACGGAAGCCCTCGGGGGCTGACAGCGTGTAGTATTCCTCACGGTTCACCACCCACTCCCCATAGCGTCCGAGACTGTCAGTAATTTTCCGTGCACACGCCACAGCATCGTACTCGTCCAGTCGTCTGAAGAAGCTGTCCAGCACCTCCGGGGTGACCATCGGTCTCACGGCATCGGCCACCACCAGTTTCTCGCAGGCGCTGTGCTCCCTGATGTAGTCAATGCCGTTGCGCTTCGTCACGTTCAGCTCCTCGCCACTGCTGACCACGTCAACACCGTATTTCTCCACCAGTTCCTGATGGTACGTGGGGTGGGCGACGACAACTATGGCATCGGCCTCCTGGCTCTTCCTGCAGGCTTCAATGACGTAGGAGATGACCTGTCGCCCGTTGATTTCCACATACTGCTTGGGGACGCTGCTTCCGAAACGGGCGCCCACACCGCCTGCTGTTATCATGATGATATTCTTGTCTGTCGCTCTCATTTTGCGTGTATTTTCGTTTTTCAGGCGCAAAGTTACACTTTATTTTATAAAAACTACAAAAATAAACGAGAAAACGCGCTACTCTCACAAATTTTTCTTACCTTTGCCGGACGAATTTGTATTTTGATGTATGGATAAATCTTTCAATGAGCTGTTGAAGGCTTCTTTTAAGTCCAACGACACGGAAGAGTGGCTCGACATATATTTCACCCGTCCCATCGGACTCGTTTTCGCACTTATGTGGATCAAGATAGGCGTGACGCCCAACTTCGTCACCATCCTCTCTATGTTCCTCGGTGCCGGTGCCGGCTGGTGTTTCCTGCACACGGAGCTGTGGTGGAACGTCGCCGGCGTCCTGTTCATGCTCTTTGCTAACTTCTGCGACTCCACCGACGGACAGATGGCCCGTCTCACCAACCATAAGACACCCATCGGACGCATGCTCGACGGACTGGCCAGCGACGTGTGGTACTTCTTCTGCTACCTCGCCATCGTCATCCGTCTGTGGAACGACCCCATTCCCTTCACCGACTTCCCCTGGAGCTGGATCATCCTGCTGCTCTGCGCCTTTGCCGGTTTCTACTGGCATGCCCGTCAGTGCCAGCTGGCCGACTACTATCGTCAGATTCACCTTTATTTCATCAAGGGTGAGGAAGGTAGCGAACTCAACAGCACTGCTCAGGAGCAGTATCTCCTCGACACCATGCCCAAGGAGAAGTGGGGACCCTTCACCGTGGGCGCTGGCGAACACTTCTGGGACTACATCTTCCACTCCTTCTACATTGGCTGGTGCCGTAAGCAGGAGAAGAACACCCCCATGTTCCAGCGCTTCTTCAGCGAGGTCAAGCTCAACTGGCCCAATGCTGCCAAGATGCCTCAGGACTTCCGTGAGGCCTTCCGACAGAAGAGCCTGCCACTGATGAAGTACACCAACATCCTGACGCACAACACCCGTGCCACGGTGCTCTTCATCGCCTGTCTCGTCAACATGCCTTACCTCTATCCGCTCTTTGAGATAACGGTCCTCGCTGCCATCTATTTCTACATGAGGCACCGTCATGAGACCATGTGTCGCCAGTTCTTGAAGAACGAACTCCGTAACGGGATAAAATAAAAAATAACATAAACTTCAAAACAAAAAAACTAATTATGGCAAATGCAAACGTTAAGCCAGCTGACGGAAAGCTGGGTATTATGGTTGTAGGCAACGGCGCCGTTGCCACGACTTTCACGACAGGTGTGCTGATGACCCGCAAAGGCCTCGCCAAACCCGTAGGCTCCATGACACAGTACGACAAAATCCGTATCGGTCGTGGTGCCGACAAGAAATATCTCCACTACAAGGACATCGTCCCCATTGCCGACCTCAACGACATCGTCTTCGGTTGCTGGGACGTCTATCCCCAGAACGCCTACCAGGCTGCCATGTATGCCGAGGTGCTCAAGGAGAAGGACATCGAGCCCGTACGCGACGAGCTGGAGAAGATTGTGCCCATGAAGGCTGCCTTCGATAAGAACTACGCCAAGCGTCTCGACGGCGACAACGTCAAGGACTGCAAGACCCGTTGGGAGATGGTTGAGGCCCTGAAGAAGGACATCAGCGACTTCAAGCAGAAGAACGGCTGCAGCCGCATCGTCGTCCTCTGGGCTGCTTCTACCGAGATCTATGTTCCCGTCGACGAGAAGGTGCACTACAAGCTCGCTGACCTCGAGGCTGCCATGAAGGCCGACGACCGTGAGCACATCGCTCCCTCCATGTGCTACGCCTATGCTGCACTCACCGAGGGCGCTCCCTTCATCATGGGTGCTCCTAACACCACCGTCGATATCCCTGCCATGTGGGAACTGGCTGAGAAGACCAAGATGCCCATTGCCGGCAAGGACTTCAAGACCGGTCAGACGCTCGTCAAGTCGGGCTTCTCACCCATCATCGGTGTTCGTTGCCTCGGCCTCTCTGGCTGGTTCTCAACCAACATCCTGGGCAACCGCGACGGCCTCGTGCTCGACGAGCCTGCCAACTTCCGCACCAAGGAGGTCTCTAAGCTCTCTACACTCGAGACCATCCTGAAGCCCGACGTGCAGCCCGACCTCTACGGCCACGGCAACGACGAGGACACCCAGTACTACCATAAGGTGCGCATCAACTACTATCCTCCCCGCAACGATAACAAGGAGGGTTGGGACAACATCGACATCTTCGGTTGGATGGGCTATCCCATGCAGATCAAGATTAACTTCCTCTGTCGCGACTCTATCCTCGCTGCACCCCTCTGCCTCGACCTCTGCCTGCTCAGCGACCTCGCTGCCCGTGCAGGCCGTTACGGCACCCAGCGCTTCCTCTCGTTCTTCCTCAAGTCGCCCATGCACGACTACACACAGGGCGAGGAGGCTGTCAACAACCTCTACCAGCAGTACACCATGCTCAAGAACGCCATCCGCGAGATGGGCGGCTACGAGGCTGATGAAGAAATCGACTAATTTAATCATACTATTCGTACTACTATTTGTTGCTGTGCTCCGTGTTGGGGCACAGCAACTTAGTGGTACAATCACCGATTCCGAGACTGGCGAGGCCGTGCCCTACGCCAGTGTCATCTACAAGGGCCATCAGGTCGCCGTGGCGTCCGACCTCAATGGCCGTTATACCATTGCGCGCCACCCGGGCTGGACACTCACCTTCAGTGCCGTGGGCTACCAGACGCGCACCGTTGCCGTCACAGCCGACATGACACGTCTCGACATCCAGCTCAAGGACGACACCAAGAGCCTCCGCGAGGTCACCGTCAAGTCCAAGCGTAACCGCTACTCACGTAAGAACAACCCGGCAGTCGAGCTCATGCGCAAGGTCATCGCAGCCAAGAAGCTCACCGACCTCTCACAGCGCGACTACTACCAGTATAACAAGTACCAGAAGCTCACCCTCGCTGCCAACGAGGTGACGCTCGACAAGCTCCAGGGACCCAAGGCCAAGAAGCGCCAGTGGCTCATCGACCAGATTGAGACCTGCCCCTGGAACAACAAACTCATCCTGCCCATCTCCGTCGATGAGACCGTCACACAGCACGTCTATCGCAAGAAGCCTCACGACGAGAAGACCATCATCAAGGGACAGAACTCCACAGGCATCGGCGACCTCATACAGACGGGCGACATCCTCAACACCTTCATGAAGGAGATTTTTACCGATGTCAACATCTACGACGACCAGATACGCCTCCTGCAGTACCCCTTTACGTCGCCCATCGGCAAGGACGCCATCGCCTTCTACCGCTTCTACATCGAGGACACCGTCTATGTGGACCGCGACAAGTGCTTCCACCTCAACTTCCTGCCCAACAACCAGCAGGACTTCGGCTTCCGTGGCGACATCTACATCCTCGCCGACAGCAGCTATCAGGTCAAGCGCTGCGAGCTCACCATCCCCAAGAAGAGCGACGTCAACTTCGTCGAGAACATGAAGATTATTCAGGAGTTCACACAGTTGCCCGACGGCACGTGGACCCTCTCCGTCGACGATATGTTCACCGAACTCGTCGTGGCCAACTTCCTGCAGAAGTTTGCCATCATCCGTAACACGCGCCTCACCGACTACGCCTTCGACCCCCTCCCGCCACAGCTCTTCAAGGGTAAGAAGAAAGAGGTGCGCGACGTCAATGCCATGATGCGTGGCGACGACTTCTGGGACCAGTACCGACAGGTTGAGCTGACTAAGAGCGAAAGCTCCATGGACCAGTTCATCCACGGCATCGAGAACATCAAGGGCTTCAAGTACATCATCTGGGTGGCTAAGGCCTTCATCGAGAACTTCGTCGAGACCTCGCTCGACAAGGACCACCCCTCCAAGGTCGATATCGGTCCTGTCAACACCATGCTCACACGTAACTTCGTCGACGGCATCCGCACCCGCATCTCGGCACAGACCACGGCCAACCTCGACTCCAACCTCTTCCTCGCCGGCTACGTCGCACGAGGCTGGGAGTCCAAGAAAAACTACTACTCCGGCACCGTCACCTGGTCGTTCAACAAGAAGGACTACCTGCCACGCGAGTTCCCCAAGCGCACCCTCTCCTTCACCTCCACCTACGACATCATGTCGCCCTCCGACAAGTTCATGCATACCGACAAGGATAACGTCTTCACCGCCTTCAAGTGGGCCAAGGTCGACAAGATGATGTTCTACAACCGTCAGACCCTCGCCTTCGAGCGCGAGGAGGACTGGGGCTTCCGCACCACCCTCCAGCTCAAGCGCGAGGAGAACGAAGGCGCCGGCCAGCTCTTCTTTATTCCAATGAGCTCTCCGAGCCCCCTGAGCTCTCCGAGTTCTCTGAGTACTCTGAGTTCTCCGAGTTCTCTGAGTTCTCCGAACCCAATGGTCAATAGTCGCAAGTTCGCCACCACCGAGCTCCGTGCCGAGCTCCGCTTCGCCCCCGGCGAGACCTTCATCAACACCAAGCAGCGCCGCCTGCCCGTCAATCTCGACGCCCCCGTCTTCACCGTCAGCCACACGGCCGGCTTCAAGAACGTCCTCGGAGGCGACTACAACTACAACTTCACCGAGGCCACCTTCTACAAGCGCTTCTGGCTCAAGTCCTGGGGTAAGATTGACTGCTACGTCAAGGGCGGCTACCAGTGGGACAAGGTGCCCTTCCCCCTCCTCATCATGCCCGAGACCAACCTCTCTTACATCATGCAGGACTACACCTTCACCCTCATCAACAACATGGAGTTCCTCAACGACCGCTACGCCTCCGCCATGCTCCTCTGGGACATGAACGGCAAGCTCTTCAACCGGCTCCCCCTCATACGCAAGCTCAAGTGGCGCGAGTGGTTCACCGTCAAGTGCCTCTGGGGCGGCCTCTCCGACAAGAACAACGCCACCCTTGCCCAGAACGCTGGAGACCCCCTCCTCATGTACTTCCCCGAGGGC
>Ga0265298_10002005_pt1 | contig 29317 bp, 37 predicted proteins | sample AusTroGonzalo_MG_3_FD_193486 | JGI IMG/M metagenome (GOLD analysis project Ga0265298, IMG submission 193486) | Bovine rumen microbial communities from tropical cattle in Woodstock, Queensland, Australia - Gonzalo_01 | ecosystem: Host-associated > Mammals > Digestive system > Stomach > Rumen ...
TTACCCGTCCCGCTAGGACCATAGAAGATATGACAGTGGGACACACGCTTCGGGTCCTGTGCGAAATGGGTTTGGACTGCGTTGATGACTTCGGTATTTCCGAGCATTTCGGCAAACGTCTTCGGACGATATACGTTGTAAAGTGACATATTACAAGTTCCCCAGGGAAATGTTGTGTTTGGTGGTTAAGAGTTTTTCAAGGTCTTCTTTGAGCGAAAGCACTTCGCCCATAGACGGTTCGTGACCCGTGAATGCTTGAAGCATTTTTGCAGCGTAGTCTTCAAGGTCGCCTGCGGTGCTTTGCATTTCTTCAATCTTGTCATTCAGTTCCGCAATTTCGGAGTCCCTATCGTCAATAATGCCTTGGAGGTCTTCAATTTCGGATTCATACCTGGCGACGCATTCATTGAACGCTTCTTCGGCTTCATTGATTTTGTCAATGGTTTCTTCGGAAAGTGCTTCCCGTGCTTCTTTCAGTTTTTCGGAAACTTCGTCCGTGTTGTTATCAATCATAGGTTATTCCTCGGTTTTAGGTGTTTCAAACTTTTCCGTGGGAACACCGAAATTGTTGTGCAGCGTAAGTTCCATAACAGACTTGAACGTAGTGACTTCCGTATGGGTCGGGGTGCGTTCAAGATACTTGTTAAGCAGAATGTAGCAGCACGATTCCACGGACAAATTGTTAATGTGGTCTTCGTAGCCCTGGGCACATTCGTGGACGGCATTGATAGCCCTATCCACAGAAACGACTTCTTCGGGCGGGAGCCTGTCAAGATTATCAAGGGCTTCGGTGACTACCGCTTGAATGTCTTGAAGGGATTTTTTAGCAACTTGAAAATTAGACATAGTTGTGTTCCTTAATTGTTATATAGTCGTATAGTGTCAAATTCCGATATTGCCGTAAATGTAGAACGGACCCGTCAAGTCCCGCAGACGCTTATTGGCGACTTCGCAGTATTCGGGATTCGTTTCAAATCCGATAAATTTGCGGTTTTCCATAACCGCAGCCACGGCTGTCGTCCCGCTGCCCATACAATTATCCAGGATGGTTTCACCAGGGTTCGTATAGGTCCGCACCAGGTATCGGATTAGGTCCACGGGTTTTTCCGTCGGGTGCAGTTTGTTAGCGTGGACGGGGGTAAAACTAATGATAGATACGGGGTGCTTGTCCGTATAGACATTCTGCTGCTTCGCCATAGTGTTCTTGTGTAGCAACCCGCAGGTATTCAAGCCCCCGCCATTTCGCACGGGAGCGTCCCGTAGGGTCTTTTGCGGGTAATACCGCATAGAGTGTCCGTTGTTCGTAAAACAGGCACTAGACTTGCTGAAAACGCTAATCAATTCGTGGATTCTACCGCATTGGTAATTCATTAGTTGGAAATTGCTAGGCTTTTCCTTGTTCCAAATCCAATCATAGCGATACATTTCAACGTTGCTCGCACGTAGCAGGCTGCTGAATGGTTCGGAGCCAAACAGGACGATAGCCCCGTCTTCACGGATAACCCGCTTATACTGCTCCCACAGGGGTTCAAACGGGATAACCGAATCCCACTTGCAGGCGGTGGTCCCGTAGGGCAAATCGCAGATAATACAATCCACGCTGCCATCGGGGATTTCTTTCATACCGACAAGGCAATCCACGTTATAGATTTTGTTCAAATCCACGGCTATACCCCAATGTTCCCGTAAATGTAGAACGGACCCGTCAAGTCACGCAGGCGTTTGTTAGCCTTGTCGTAGTATTCCTTGTCAGTTTCAAACCCGATAAACTTACGCTTTTCCAGGACTGCTGCAACAGCGGTGGTTCCGCTACCCATACAATTATCCAGGATAGTGTCCCCTGGGTTTGAATAGGTGCGGACCAGGTAGCGAATTAACTCAACAGGTTTTTGTGTCGGATGGAAGCGTTGGTCCAGGTCGCTCTTGTATTCCTTGGAATAACTTTGGCAGTGAGGTATCTTCGCACAAACGATACTAATGGGGTATCGGGTCCCGTCTTCTTGTGGGCGGGTCCTGTGCATAGCCCCATAGATATTGTTCCCGATAAACTCATTGTCCTTAAAGGTCTTTCGCTGCGTAAGAAATTCCTTTTTATCCACAAGCCATTTCTGCGGGTTGAACGTGGGCTTGCCCGACTTGGAAAACACAATAATGTTTTCGTGAAGTTTAAGGTGCTTGCTGTCCTTGCTGAAACCCGAAGCGGGCTTGTTTTTCAGCCAACACAATTCTTCCCTAAATTGGGAAATGTTGCTAGTGATTAGCATACTTGTGAACGGCTGCGAACCGAACAGAATAATCGGGGCGGTGTCCTTGCAGATACGGTTGTATTGTTCCCACAGGGGTTCAAACGGGATAACAGAATCCCAGGCACACGAGGTTGTGCCATAGGGTAAATCACAAATGACACAATCTACGGAGCCGTCGGGGATTTCTTTCATTCCGACCAGGCAATCTTCATTGTAAATCCTGTTCAAATCCATATCAATGGGCTTCCTCAAACTTTGCCTGCCAATTTTCGGGCATACCCTCGTCACGCAGGGCACCCACTTCGGTCATTTTAGCCCAGGACCCATCCACGGCAGAAGCGTCGGCTTCAATCACAAGCGGAACGCAAATCCACGGAAATTCCTTGCTGACACGCTTCACGCCATTACCATAGATAATCTTTGCCACCTTGTCTTCTTCGCCTTCCTTGACAAGCGAAATGATAGCGTCGTGAATCTGCCCGATAATGCAGGACTGCAAGCCTTGTGCCTTGAAATCTTTCAAGTCATAGGTAAGGGCTTTCAACAGGATATGGAATGCGGAACCTTGAATGCAGCAGTTCGTAGCCTGCGTGTAGCCCATAGGTCCCAGGCAGCGGAAACCCGTGTAGGACTGCACGTAGCCCATTTTTTGATAACTGTCCCATTCAGTCCTACGCCAAGCGTTGTAAACCTTGAAGCGTTGGTTCCAAAAAATATCGTCGCCCTTTTTGACGTGTGCTTCCCACTTTTCGTAAGTGGTAATCCTGTGGTCCTTTGCCAAATGTTCCTTTGTGTATTTGGGCATATTGTTCCACATATTTCGGGCACACGACTTATAGGACGCACCATAGAACGACGAGAACACGTAGCCCGCCTTAATGGTGGAACGTTCTTCCTTTGTCAGTTCTTCGGGCTTTCGGATATACATATCGCAGGCAGTGTCACGGTGCATATCCGAAGCGGGGTTCTGCAAATAATGTATCATTTGCGGGTCGTGGTGATAACTTGCAGACACCATAACTTCCAGGCTCTTGTAGTCCATTTCCATAAAGCGGTAGCCCTTTGGAGCGACAAACAAGGTTCGCAAGATTTTCTTCATTTCTTTATCCCGCTTCGGGATATTTTGGAAGTTAGGGCTGTCAGCAGAACTACGATAGGTTCGGGGACCCGCATCGGCATCACCGCCCGCACCCGTTGACAGGTTGAAGAACGGGCGAATAAGGTATGCCTGCTTTTCTTCGTCCCACACGGCTTCACGACGGTAGCCGTCCAGGAAGTCCATAATCTTCGCCCAACGTCGCATACCCAGGATAGCCTTACAGAACGGGGTGCCCAACTTTTCCAGGGTGTCGCCCGTTGCGTCTTCTTTACCCGATGGCGGTTTCAATCCGCAAATCTTGTAAAGCACTTCGGCAATCTGTTTGTTAGAGAGCGGGTTGAACGTTTCGCCTGGGTGCTGACGGCACCACTGCTTCGCTTCGTCCGTGTTCTTGACGGCTTCTTCGGATTCCTTGTATTTGGTTTCAAGTTCATTCTGCAAGTCGTTAATCCTACCGTAATCAATCGGCAGACCCTCGGACTGCACACGTGCGAGTGCGTCCATTCCCTGCATAAAGAAGCGGAACGGCTTTTCAAGCCCAATCATTTGTGCGGACTGAATGTCACGCAGGGCAATCGTATAAATGGAGTCAAGACCGCAATAGTAGATAATGTCGCCCTTGGGAACACCCATACCCTTTTTGAGCAGGTTAAAGGCGTTGCAACTCTTGGGGTCTTCCCCGTCCATAAGGGTCGTAATGAAATGGTCAGCCTTGTTGTCGTAGCCGATAACACCCAATTCGCAATAGGTGTGGAACTTCAATCCAACCTTTTGGGAGTTGTCAAGGACGTGGGCACCCAGGCAGGTGTCCCAGGACCAATTATCAATCCAATCGGTTCGGGTGTTATGCAGACCCGCTCTAAACCTGGTCCAACAGGCTTCGTAGTCAGCCTTGTGTGCGACCATACCGATTTTATCGTGGTGCGTGAGTTTATACCAGGCGTTTACCAGGCGTTCGTTGTCCCCGTCCCACCAAATGCCGATAGCGTGGTATTCCCCGTCCTTGCGGTAGCCCACAGACGCAGCCTTGATAGAATGACCCTCACGGTGGGGTTTAAGACCCGTGGTTTCGTAGTCAATCGCAACGTCGTGATAGCCTTCGGGAGCCTTGTCAAGTTGGTCCGTTTCAGCCCATTCAATAATTTCTTCAATCCAATCGGCAGCGGTTTCAGCGTCGCCCGTGGTGCGAACGTCCGTGGGGATTTTCGGCAACGGGGTATCTTTGATTTGATAGGCAAGACGGATATGCTGCGAAAAATACATATACGGGCACTTGTCGTCGTCTTTCTGCCACGTCAAAAATTCGGGGGAGTATGTCGGGCAAATCCAACAATTATAGTGACGGTCGGGAATGCGTTTGCCGTAAAGGTCGGACGGCTTCGTGTTCCCGATACGTCCGCTCATTCGGTCCCAAATGAGAGCCTGGATAGCAGCGGGACCCATAGGAATGATAACGGACGGCTTCAATTCGTTAATGAGCCTATCCAAGCGTTCCTTGCAGCAGTCGGGCTTGGGGTCCTTGCCGTTTTCCTTGTTGCAGGGGCACGGGATAACGTAGCCAATCCAGGCAGATTCCAAAAAGTCCCTGGGCAGTCCACGCTTGCCCTGCAAGTCCCAAAGATAATCATACATCTTGTGCAGGAACACGGTGTCGTGGTCGTTGCCTTCCGTTCCACGGGGGTGGTCGCACAGAATTAAAACCTTGTCCTTACCGTCCCCTGCAAAGGGTAATTCCTTGCCCGATTGGTCCAATCCGCAGGCTAGACAGCCTGTCAGTTTCGGCTTCGCTGACATCGCTTGAATGGCAGCGGGTATCTTGAAAAAGCCCATAAATTCTTATTCCGTAAACGTTAAACTTCTGTAATATAGATATAGCACAAGAGCGTCAAAAAGATAGAAATGCCGAAGCGGTTAAGCCTCGGCATTCCTTTTTAACGAGGACACAACAAACTACTTGGAATTGGTCGCACCCTGGACGAACTGCATAAATTCGCCCGATTGGAAGACAAGGGACAGGGACGGGGGAGCCGTCGGGTCCATATCCATATAGCAAAGCGTGAAGTCCATTACCTTGTTGGACGCTTCAAGCAAGAACGACGTGTTGACCCAAACTTCCATATTTTGCGGGTCTTCTTCAAGAGCAGTTTCCCACGGGATAGTTTCGGACGCTTCGCCACCCATCTTTTCTGCGTAAAGTTCAAGTTCGTCCTTGCGGAACGTCATACGCACCAGGCGGGCGTTCTTCTTGTCAACGCCCGAAGCCAGGATAGCCACACGGGACACGGCTTCGGCAATGTTGTTCGGCAGACGACCCTTGACGATAACCTTTGCATTTTCAAAAGCCTTCGGGAAAGAAGCCAGGGCTTCAAACGGATAGGCGGTGTGGTCCTTACGCTTTGCGGAGAATACGGTGCCGTCAGCATACTTGAGGTGCAGCCAAGCGTCGCTAACGCAGTAGCCCGTCGGGGTGCCGACCTTGAAAGCGTTGTTGAACGTGGTGTCGTCAACCCAAAACGGGACCATACGTTCGGGCAACTTGTTAATGCAGACACGGGTGGAGTCGGTTTCATAGACAGCGGAGCCGTCTTCATAATCGTTCACAGCCACGCCACGGATATTTTCAGCGTTGCCCGAAAGATTACAAATGTTCACAGCGTCAATGAACGCTTCGGGGATAGCCTCATACTTCAAGGAAGCCACGTTAAGGTCACGAATAAGGTTCATAACCTTGGACGAATCTTCCAGGGTCATAGAAGCCTTTGTGCGACCCGCTTTGAGTTTCACCTTGTTATCCACGATTTCAAGCGACACCATAACGTCGGACATACGGGACACAAGGTTGAAGAAGTCCGCACCCTTGACGGAGAACGAAACGTTCTGCGTGTCGCACGGAGCAGACACAGCGATTTCGCTGTTGTAGGAACTGACAGACGCACCTGTGAAAAGAAGAAGGTCGGTGCCGTCAATCACGGTATTGCCCGTTTCAACACCAGGCATTACTTTTTTGAGGGATTCAATGAGTTTTGCTTTTTCAATTTGGATTGCCATTGTAGGTTTCCTTTATGTTGTTGTGTTCACGATTGTTATATAGTCACATAGCGTCAATCACACGCTTTCTTGAATGCTTCCCACCTGTCGTCGTCCACGTCAAAGCCTTCCAGGATAATGGGTGCTGCCTGGTGTGCGTAGGGGATGGCACGGATAGTATTGTATTCAAAAAATTCTTCTGCGTCACGCAGTTTCAATTCCCGCAGCAGGTCGGGGTTTTTAAGTTCTTCTTCGGTGTGTTCGTCCCTGTGCAGTTCCGCAATATCCTTGTCGTCGTAGGTGTCAGCGATACACTTGATACACAGGTTGCGTTCATAGACCGCTACCGTCACGGGCACGTCCTCCGTGAAATCCCGATTGAACAGGAACGTGCGGTAATCGTCAAGAGCGACCCACTCTTTGATTAGGGCAATCGTAAGAACGTCGGTGGTTGCCCTGGCGATACTGAAAACCTTGCAGTCGGACGTGAAGTTGTGAGCGTCTAGCCATTTTTCAAGGTCTGCAAGGGTGTAGTCCTTTTCAATGGTCCTGTTGATTTCCATTGTCCCGACCATAGCCTTTTCAAGCCCGTGCAGAATGCAAATGTTGTCGCCCTCAAATTCGTCACGGCAGGTCGCTTCGTCAAAGCGTTCCTTTACGATAGGACCGCTATCGTCAAGATTGTAGGTTGTGTTTTGGTCTAGCATAAATTTACCCTTCCCCGTAAACACGGGCATATAATATGTTTGCGATAGTGTTAAGTTTAGCCGTGCGTTCCTCGTCGCTAGGGAACGAACCTAGCCACCCGTCATCATAGGAATGCTCATAGATAGTGTCCCCGTTCCAATCGGGGGCACTTACTTGTAGCGTCCCCCAACGCAGACGGATATAGGCTACCTGGTTCCCTTTGAAATCAAACACTTCATATTGTTCGGGACACGCCCCGCAAGTTTCTCTAAAATCAAATCCGTTAATAATCATAGGTCAGTCCTTTACCTACGGGAGCGTCCACGGCTCCCTGTTCTTCTACCCGACCGTTTGGCGGGCATATTGTTTTCGTCGTCTTCGCTGCCGTCCCATTGTTCTTCCTGGCTCATATCCACACGGGACAACAATTCGCATTCCATATAAGGTCTGCCGATTGCAAGACAGGTTGTGCAGACAACAGAATCCTGGACGGGGGCACCATCACGGGTGGTGTTGCAGGCTAGTCGGGTAATGCCACGCTTCTTTTCCGCAGGCGTATGGTTAATCGTAATCATCTTCGTCACGTGGGCGACCTTACGAATATCTTCGGACACCTGGTTTTCGGCTGCGTCCTGCTCGCCACCGACGGTTGCACGACCCGTCTGCGACACGGTAGCAACCATACATTTGCGGGTGCTTGCAAGACCACGTAGGGCTTTCCAACAGCGGTTAATCTTTTCACGTTCGTCGCTGCCAGGTCCAAGGTCCATAATGTCGGCATAGTCAACGCAAATTACTTCGGGTGCCCACCCGCTGTAAACTTCCATATCTTTCAGTTCGGCTTCAAGACCCTTTACAGACAGGGTTCCCGTCGGGAACGTTCGCAGTTCAAACTTGTCGTTGCGGGTAATCTTGCGGAATGCCCTTTGAGCCTTTTCAATACCCTCCAGGCTTGCGTCCACTCTATGCGACGGCTCGCTAACGTCTGCAAGTTGAGCGTTGCCCTCGTCGTCATAGACCATAACGGGGTAATGCAGTTCTTCGCCATAGCGGGACGAACCCGTAAGCATTTGCCAAAAACGACGGACAACCTGCTTTTCGGACATTTCCAGGGACACGTAAAGGACGTGCTTACCCTGCAAAGCAGCCTGGACCGCAATAGTCATAAGCCACCAGGTTTTACCGCTTTTCGGGGGACCGATAACGGCAACGAAATCTTCCTGGATAAACGGACCGATTACGCTACCCAGGACACCAGGCATTGTGAAGATTTCTTCTTCGTCGTTCTCAAATGCGTTGGCAATAATGGAAGCGTCCCTAAACAGGTTCACTACCTGTGCCTGTCGCACGTCGGGTTTCGTAAAGTCCGCAATAGCGTGATACCCGCTAGACACATCACCGCTTTGGACGGAGCGGTTCAACTTTTCGGTAAGCAGGGCGAGCGAACGTTTTTGGAAATACTTGATAGCGTTGTCGGTAGCCAGGGATTCGTTTGTCGGCATCCATTCGTCGGACGCAGTGTCAAGGAACGCCTTGACCATATCCCCGTCGGCTTCTTTCAGTTCCGACACCCTATTTGCATAAATATCGCTAATTGCTTCTTTGGGGGCTTCGCCATAGCGGTCATAGAAAGTCAAGACCCACGACGAAACAATTTTACCCATATTGCTTTCAAACAGGATTGGGTCGCACGACTTTCGGCATTTAGCCAAAAGGGGCGTGGACATAATCATATTTGCCAAAAGCCTACGTTCTTCACTAATATCTACTTTTACACGTTGGAGCATTAAAACTTATCCTCGTTAGATATATAGTCGGTTAGCGACCAAACCTGGCACCCCTGCGTTCCAAGAGTTCCGTAAGCAAGTCAGTCGTAGCGGTTTCCTTGCCGTCCAACACGCCATCAAGCATTTTCGCCCTAGCGTCCAGGACTTCAATAGCGTCCATATCCACCGTTCCAGGTGCTACAAGATAGTAAGAAGTGACCGACGTTTTCTGCCCGCTGCGGTGCAGGCGGTCTTCTGCCTGCCTATGATAGTTCGGGGTGTGCGAAAATTCGGCAAAAGCCACGTCGGAGCAGACTTCCTGGAAGCCGTCAATACCGACACCGCCCGCCTGGATATTGGCGACGATTACACGGCATTTCGGGTCTTCAATGAACTTCTTACGGGCTTCTTCACGTTCGTTCGTAGTCATACCACCATAGATAATGGCAGGGTGGTATTCTTTGAGCGTATCGTAAAGGACTTCCACGACGGAGCGGTGCCAAGCGAAAAGCAGCAACTTCTTACCCGATTCCAGGAAGTCTTCAATCCACAACAACATAGACTTTTCTTTGAGAGCGTAGGCGGTTCGGAGCAGGTGGGCAACCTTGTTTCTTGCACTTTCCTTTTCGCCCTTGACGGTATCTTCGGAGAATGTGGAGCGTTCTTCTTCGTAGTAATCGTCCAAGCCCGCAGCGTCCACTTCAAGCGGGACCACTTCCATAACTTTCGGGGGCAGGTCCTTCATAACTTCGCTCTTTGTTCTGCGGAGCATACAATTAACTAGCAGTTCGTGAAGTTCTTCCACGTTGGACGCACCATTGTATTTCGTGCCGTAAGCGTCCTGCTGCGGGTCGCAGTAGCGGTTCCTATACACGTAGTAGTTCTTGAACTTGGACGGCTCAACTATAGAAAGCAGGGTCCAAAACTGCAACGGCTTTGACATAGCGGGGGTTCCGCTCATACCGATAACGTGCGGGATAATTTCGGAGAGTTCCTTGAATGCAGCAGCCCTTTGGGATTCGGGGTTGCCGATAGCCTGCACTTCGTCGCCTACAAGCAGACGGAACCCGACCTTTGCGAGTTCGTCCTTCCAATCCGCTAGAATATCCCAATTTATGATATAACTCTTGTCACGGGTCAGCCTGTAAGGTTTACGACCGCCCAACACGTCCACGTCGGGGTAATGCTTCTTTGTGGCTCCGACCCATTTGCGATAGGCACCCTGCCATTGAAGTTTGGTCGGGGCGTTCACGACGTAAAGTGCGGGATAGGCATTCGCATAGACCATCCAGGACAAGGCTTCCACCGTCTTACCGCAGTTATGAACGATAACGTGGTTTGCAACAAAGTTCCCGTAATTCAGCACCTTTACGTCGTAAGTCATTCGCATTCCTGCGGACGTGATAGACACGACACGTTCCATAGAGGTCCTGCCGTTCTTCTCAACTTCAATGTAGGCGTTCAAGGTATCTTTGAGTTCGGTCCACCCGTTGTCAGTAAGAACCTTGTGGTCGGACGTGGCAATAAGGTAGGTGTCGTCTTCAAGGGTTGCGTGGACACAACGCTTGATACCGCTTTGGATAACGTCAACGACTTCGCCATAGGGCATATCATACATATAGTCGGGGCAGTAGCAAAGAATACTCCAATCGGCTGTTTCCTTGCTCTTGGAAAATTCCCGATACAAGGTTTCCAGGCTGATTTTGCGGTCCTTGCCGTCCTTACGGACTTGCACCGTCATATCGCCACAGACACAGCCCATTTCGTCACCGAGGGCAAGCCTGCCGTGACGGATTTGGGCGAACTTCAAGAAATCAATTTGGTATGGACGCAGCCCAGGAATAAGGGTGCCTTCGGGGTCCAACTTCGTAGCGTCAATTTTCGCTTTTTGCTTGATACGGGGGTCTTCCCGCTTTTCGTTTGGGTCCTTTTCTTTCGGGGGGTCTTTCCAACCCGACGCTTCCATCCAGGTCTTCGTTTCACCCGTCCAGGGAACTTCCCACTTTTTCGTGGCAGCATTGTAAGAACGTTCGGGGAGTTTTCGGACGGCTTCAAGAATGGCTTTCCAGGCATCCTTGTTATGTGTAAACCAGGTAAGGGCTACAACCGTCTTGTCAACCTTTGTAAATTCAGCAACGTATTTAACGCCTGCAATCGGCTCAATGGGCGTAGGGGCACGACCCATTCTGTTCATCATACCCATAAGGTCATAACTCATACTCAACCATTCCTATAATCGGGGATTGTCACATTTCGGTTCGTCTTGCACCACTGCACGAAACGGAACCACCTGTCGCTGCCAGGGTAGATAAAGGACACGGGAAGCACCTTGCCATTTGCAGAAGCGTTCCATTCCTTGACAAGCGTCACAGCCATACCAACGTCGGCTAGACGGACCCTGTTATCCACGACAGACATAAGCATATCACGATTGGCATAATACCAATCCACGAATTTTTTAACGCCATTCCAATAGTTCGCCATAGAAGACGACGGCATACCCCGCAGGTATTCCGAATCCTTTATGGCGAGTTCCGCAGCATTGATAGCCAACTTCGGGAGCGACGATTTAATGGCGGTGTCCTTGTTCATTTCCCAAAGCACTTCGCAAAACGGACTCCATTCAGTGCCCGCCTTTGTCTGCGAGCAGATAAAGGACGCAAGCGACTTGCGGGGTATCTTTCCGTTTTCCAGGGGCGGGAACCAATACCCGCTAGTCCTGTGGGCGTTTTCCACATAGTCCAGGCATTTTTCAATGGTGTCTATCGCAGACGGAATGTCGGTAAACCTGCCCTTTAATAGAGCGGGACCGCCACCCTTTTGTTCCGTCTTCGCCATCCACTTCTTGTCCCACTTATGCGAATCCACAAAGAAACCCGTTGCAAGCCAAACGACTTCACGGCAGGTAGTTTCCCATACCTTGCTGTTCAACTTCGTAGCGGATAGGAACGAATAGGACTGCGTGAGTTCGTGAAGCCTGCTCAAATCGGCATCGGACATACTATCCTTGTGGGCGACCAGGTGCAGATTGAAGCCACGCTTGGGTTCTTCCACCTTGGGCTTCGGTGAGGGCTTCGGGCGGTTCTCACGCACGGTTGCGTGGGTGCGGACGACAGGCAAACGCCTGGGAGCAGCGAACTGCTCCGTGAACAGGTCTTGGGTTTCCAAGCGGATTTCAAGCAGGTCCTTACCACGAACGACGACACGGGCAGATACGCCCACGTCTTTCAGCCATTCGTTCAACTTGGGTAAAAGGGTGTTAGCGTTGTCAGCCATTATACACCCTTTGCGGATTTCCATTTCTGCAACATTTGTTCAAACTTGTCCTGGGGAATAGGACAGGTTTTTAGGAAAATGTCGCCCAATTTCTTTCGGGACAGGTCCGCTTCTGTAAGCGTAGAAGCCATAGGCAGCATTTTACCACGATACAGCGGGTCAAACCACACAGCGGACGGCTTCCACTTGCGACGCTGCATTTCACGAATAACCTTGCCGTGATACCAAATCAAGGACCCCCACGGGAGAGCGTAGAACCAGGTCCTCACGTTAGTCGGGCTACGCCATTGTGAAGAACGGATTTTACAAATATCCCTGTGCAGGGCGGTAAGCAGTCTGTCGGGAAGTTCGGGTAAAAGGTTGGGGTGCCAAAGTTGCATTATGCGTCCTTGTCTTTTATTTCTTTAATTTTACAAACCAGGGCATTCAACGTTTCGCATTCGTCAAAGGCTCCGTCGGGAACAGGAATGCCAAAATCGGATTCAACATCGTATTCCAGGAAGAACCTGTCAACGTCGTCATAGCAACAAACGTCGGCAAGTTTTTCGGAGGCTTCAATGCACTCACGGGTAATGGAAAAGCGGTTTTCAAGCCAATCAATTACCCAGGTTCTAATGTCGGTCGTGTTCGTTATGTCTTTCATAGCCACTAATACATATATAGCAACATACTGCCAAAATTGCACTAATGGTTGGCTTCGGGTTTCTTGACACCTTCCAGGAGCCAATACGTCCCGTAGCGTTTGCCCGTTCGGGGGTCCTTGTCGGTCTTGCAGTCAATCTTCAAGCCCAACTTCTTCAAATTGAAAATTTGGGCACTCAAACGGAAGCATCCGAACATTTCCAGGGCTTCAAGCGGTGTAATCGTGTGCCCTTCTTCAAGCCATTCCTTGATAGCCAACATCTGCGTTTTCTTCGCAGCCTTGTCAATCTGCCAGGACGGTTGCACCCCGTTCGGGTCCGTGTTCTTGACCTGCAAGTTGAGCAGCAGGGCATCGGGCGTAATCGGGGTCCAATCCTTAACTACAAGGTCGGACTTGCCCTTGAACTTGATATAGATTTTCTTGGGGAACTTCCCCCCGTAGGCTTCCAAGATTTCCTGCGGGACGATAATCGGTTCTGTCATTGTGTTATCCTCGGTTTTAGGGTTATTATACCATAGGCATAAACAGGGTGGTCGCCCTGCTGTCTTTCCACACCGTCGGGTGCGTGACGTTCCCCGTAGCCTTGAAAGTCACGGGGGAATTGTCGTCAAAGCGTTCCATTAGTTCAAGCAACTTCAAGGCATCCATTTTGATACCCTTATTGTCTTCAAAAACGTAATCCTGCGGGACTTCCTGCACACCCAGGTATTCGGGACCATAGGTCAGCATTACGGGGCAGTAGCCCTTGGAAGTATGCGGGACAATCATAGAAAGTCGGTTCAATTCTTCACGGAGCGTCTTCACGTTCACTTTGAGAACCTGGGTAAATCCGTCTGTATCTACAAGTTTGTGGAAGTCGGGATAGGTCCCGCCCACGAACGGACCATAGACGGAAAACTGCTTGCTTTCAAATCGGTAGTGCCCTGTATGGAGCATAAGCCTGCTGTCAGTCCCGAACAGGGTCATAGCCTTAAACGCCCTGCACGGCAACGCACGACGGAACGTCGGTTCTTCAATGAACTTCGTGAAGATTAAGGCGTGGCGGTCGGTCGCAGCAAAGCCAAACGTAAGGTCGTTTTCTTCAAACAGAATGCTGTTCAAGGCGGTATATTGAGCGTCTTCAATGCACAGGGGCGAAACGTATTTATGGATAAACTGTGTGTCACGTTCCGACAGGTCAACCCAACCCTCGTCTGTGTCAATCGGGATAATGAGCGACGGGCAGTCAGCACCAGGAACGCCCGCAAGTTTTCCGCAGGTCACGCAGTTGTCCTTGAACACCAGGGCGGTGCCCTCACGTTCTACCAGGAACACACCGCTGCTGCGGGGTGCCTTGGAGAGCATATTTTCCAGGGAGCCATATTCCACAGCCAGGTCAATTTCCCCGCTCCCACGTGCTTCTTTCAAGGACAATTCGGCATAGCAGTTGGTGTCGGACACACGGATAAACCCATCCCCGTTCTTGTAGTAAATACGGACGAACTTCAAGATAGGGATTGCCGTCTTCTTCGGGACAATGCAGTTCACAGCAGACACGAAACGTGCGAGCAAGTCACGGGAAATGCTAAACGACGCTTCGGCAGTTTTGGATTTTAGAGCAAGATTAAAAGCCATAATTACACCATTCCTAGTTCTTTCATAACGCTACGGGCTTCGTCGGGAGTAAGGTCGCCAGGGTCCCTGGGATTGCCCTTTGCGTCATAACCAAATTCGGCAGCACATACTTCAACACTGCACCCGCAGGCTGAAATATCCCTGGCATATTCACGGGCGTGTTCCTGGGCTTCGGGTTCGGGGTCAAACAGGAAGATTACTTCTTTCCACATAGATATAAGGTTGACCTGCTCACGGGTAAGCGAAGTCCCGAACGTTGCGACGGAACCTGGACCCATACGCCATTGGTCAAACACGCCTTCCACGACCACGATTCGGTCCTTGTTTCGGGCTAGTTCCGCACCATACAAAAGGTGCTTGTGGTGGACCACCGCCTTGTCCACGGGGCAGCACTTGTAGCGTAGTTCCTGTTGCTGCGTGTAGTCACGACCCTGGAACGTGCAAAGGTTCCCCCATACGTCATAAATGGGGATTATGACACGATAGCGAAAATCAATGCCCTGCCAATAGCCCACGTCGGTGGTGCCTAATAGCCCGTGATAAAATTCAAGTTCTTCGGGGTCAAACTTTCGGACTTCGCTCAAATAGCGTCGGTGGCATTCTTTAAGCGGTTCCCCTGGAAGCGTGATACTCTTTACGTTAGACTTGTGAGTTTGTTCCGCTTGCAGAAACGGATTGACACCCTTTGAATACTTCTGTATTAGTTGCCGTGCGGTGTCCATAGGGATATGGGCAGCGAGCGACACCGCCTTTACGGGGTGCCCGCCTTTACAACGCCAACATTGGTAGTTTCCCTTGCTAATGGAAAACCCACCGTGATTGCTGTGGTCGTCGCAGAACGGGCACTGAATGTTAATGTTCCCAGGGGCGACGTTCTTACCGCTGTCCCAACAGGGCACATTCAAGTCAGTAAATAGTTGCTTCCAATCTACCACTAGACATCTACCTTAATGCTGTCAAGATACTGCTGAATGATAGCGTGAACACGCTGACGGGAAACGCCTTCCTGGACGGCAATCTGCGAATAGGACATACCGCTGTTATGCAGTTCCCAATACTTCTTGCCACGCAGGTCACGGTCTTCGGTAATCTTGCCCTTTACGGGACGGAAGCCCCTGTGCAGGTGGGCACGGGCAAAGTAGGCACATTGGGCGTAGGTCTTGCCCTTCGGGATTTTGTTGTTCTTGACGGCTTCAATCTGCTTGTCCGTCCAATTCTTGTAGGGGGTAATCATATAACACCTCTCATTTATAAAAAAGTTCGTTAATCATTGTTATGGCATACAGGGCGAATACGGATATTGCTATCATCGTGATTAAGATACACACGACGACAAAAGATATGGTCCCTAACGCCCGAAGCCCTCGCCAAAACATTCGTCAATACCTATATAGCAACAATCCTTCTATTCTTCGTCTTCACGCAGCAATTCAAGCGTTGCCGTGGTTGTAGGTGGCTGCATAGCGATAAATGCCTGTGCCTTGGATTCCGTGGAAAACAGGCGATACTTCGGCTTGTATGCAGGGTTCACGAAAGTGCAAATAACCAAAAACTTAATCACTGCAATTCCCTCCCGCAAATGGGACAGAACAAGATACTACCACTAGAAATCTGCAAGTCTTCGTTGAGGGGCGACGCTTTAAGGACGTAGCCCTTTTCGCTTTCACGGACTACCTGGAACGTGCTGTAGTCCCCGAAGTCTTCGCCCCCGATACCCACTTCAAGCAGACCGCAGTTGCAGTGCGGGCACTTGTTTGGTATCATAGCCTTTGCCTTGTCGGTCAGTTTCAGCCCCAGGGGATTGCTTCCTGCGTCAACCCTGGCACGATAGTTCCGCTCAATCTGCATAGCGTCGTTCGCAAGGTCAAACAGGTGCGAATGGATTACCTGGAAACTTAAAAAGCAAGTTTGGACCACTTTAAGTTTTTCGGCATATTCGGGGTGTGCTGCAATAAGGTCATCAAGGAACTTGCTACACTCCAATCTGTCAGCCTGCTTTATGACGGGCTTCATACTCTTTGCGTAGTCGTGGAAGTCCTTGAAGTTCATTCTTCCCCCACTTCGTCAAACAGCACGGAATTGAACGGGTGGTCTATGCCCTTGATATAAACGTGGGAATACCAATCATAGACTTCCACACGTTCCAGGTCATAGATTTCGCCAACGGTCAGTTCGTGCTTGTCGTCGCCCCAATAGCCCGAATTTCGGTCGTTGCGGATGCACTTGACTTTTCGGGGGTTCGGATTGTCAATGTCAAGGTTGCTAAAGATTACAGAATTTTCAGCCATTGTCAGCCTCCTTGGGTCGGGACGCTCCGAATGCGGGTGGAACGTCTATGGAAATATGCGTGAGTTTCACGACTTTCATTACCTGGTCAAAGTCTTCTTCAAGTTCACCGCACAGCGTAAACTTGGGGGCATATCCCCCTTGAATAAGCGTCTTGAGGATTTGCCCGAATCTGTATTGGTGCGAATCCACGTCAATTTGGGCGACAAGCCCGTGAACAGGGTCCAAATTGATAGCAGCCACTTCGCCAACTTTTCGGGGAACGTCCCCGTTGACGGACGGGCTGTGTTCTTCGTTTTCCGTGCCCATAGACGCAGGACGGAACTTTGCGGGTAAACTCATAAACCTGTGAATTTCACTTTCAGCAATCCGATACCTACGACCATTATGCTCAAAGTTCACAGGAACGTCAATGCGAATAACGTTTCGTAACGACGGGGTTTCGTGCGGTTCTTCTTCTGCACGGACTTCTTCAAAGTCCCGCTGCGACTGCATTAGGTAATTCAAGCAGGACGTAAATTCCTTTGCAGCCTTGACCCAATCTTCATTTTCAAGGGTTTCGCCCGCAGCGAACTTGTCAGCGTTCATTCTAATGGTGTCGGCAACGAAATACAGGCGGTTCTTGATTTCTTCACGATTCATAGAAACCTCCTACATAGGGAACAGGACCGTATCTACAAATCCGTTGAAAGCGTAGGCACCCAAAAGGACAATCGCACCTGCGATGCCCTGTGCCCAATACTTGACCTTTTCCATACGTGCCTGGTGGCGGTTGTATGTGGTCCAGGAAGAATAGCCGTTCGGAACGTATTCGTTAATAGAGAAATTGTTGTTCATAGTGATTGCCCTCGTGATTAAACCTTTTCGTGTTCCATAAAGTAGATTTCCGATTCCACCTTTTCCATATAGGTGTCCGTGACGGTTCCGACACCCACGCTATCTACACCCTTGAATGCTTCTTCAAGAGCAGCCTTGCAAGCGTCAGCCTTTTCCTTGGAATTGAAGCCGTAAACAGCATCGTAGCGACTGAAACCGCCAAATGTCATTTTCGTATCTGCGAACTTCTTTGCGATACGTCCGACCTTGGAAGCGTTATTGATATTGTAGCGAACGTCCAGGGAGAACGGGCAGTTCTTTACGGTTTGGTAGTCGGTCTTAATCATTGGGATTATCCTCGCTTGTGGTGGTTGTCTTTCTTTTACACCTATAATATAACAAAATACCTGCTGATTGTCAACAGGTATTGTTAAAAATAGTATGTTAAATTTAGTTTACACTACGACAAAATCACGGGGCTTGTTCCGTATCGGGAAGTCGTGTTCACGTATCAAGTCAACATAGGTCTGCAAGGATTCCCGATAGTCCTGGTGTTGGTCGGAGTCGCCACCCACGCTGCCGTTAAGCAGCGTTTCGTTCGTCATAGCCACACGGAAATGCAGGTGTTCGCATTCAAGCCCAAGGAATTGGTCTTCGCTGCCCCATCGTGTAAATCGGGGTTCAAACAGAAAGCCGTGGTTGTATGCCATAATGTCCTGGATAGCACCCACACGCATACAGAACCCGCAGGAATAGAACGGGTTGCAAAGGGTCCCCGTATCTACCAACGTGGCACCGCTCAACGGGACGAAAATCTTTTGGTGTCTTGCGTCCCGTTCACAGGAATATAGCATACAATCAATATGGTTTTCCTGCATAATCTTTTGGACCTTTTCGGGGTTGTAGTCCGTCGGGTAGCGGTCCCCGTCAAAGAACTCAACGTAGTCGTCGTAATTCGGGGAGAACGTCTGTAATACGAACTGCAAGCCCGTGTTCCTGTTCATACCCCTATGACCTGCCGACGGCATAAGGACGTAGCGACAGCCCAGGGCTTCGCATTCCTTAATGTCTTCGGCTGTCGGAGCGTCAAACACGAATACGGTGTGTTCGTCGTGCGGGAACTTTCGGATATTTTCCGTTTGGTGGTGGGACAAGATTACACGATAGAGCATAGGCTAGTATTCCATAACGAACACGGAACCCTTCAAGTATGTAAATGTTAATTTGGCTCTTGCCAATATACGCACCTGTTCATTATTGAACGGGGAAGACGACGGACCTGCATTATGGGGCTGACCCATATTGTAGAAGATAGGCTTAATATGGTTATCATCCGACCTAGTTTCTTCGCCCCAACGCCTCATATAAGTTCCGCTATTTCCCGAATAATTCACAAAATAAATATCGGGTCGGACACCCAAAGAATCACAATCCAATGTAGGTGCGTTAATATGCTGCGACACAGGTGAAGCCTGCACACCGTATGCCTTTGATGGGGTCCCAATAGTATAAGAATCTGCACCTGGCAATTTAACGCAATACAGGTTGATTTCATAGACAACCCCTTCTACCAGGCTCCCAATGTCTATATATAACGTCTGTCGGGGATTGACATACCAATTAACGGGTGCTTCCTGTCCGCTATACCCGTCTTCATAATTACTAATGGCATACCAAAAGAACCAATCCAGGGTAGATACAAGACCTTTTTCAAAAGAAAATCCAGGATAACCGCTATACCAATCGGGACAAGAAGATTCACCGCCCGAAGCGTATCTTGCCATATCCTGCTTTGGGGATAGAAACGCAGAAAAACCTGGTTTCACAATAGACAGGGTGTCTATGCTGTTAGAATCACCGATAATATAGCGGTGGGTAGTAATTACGCCACGGGTGTCAAAGTCCACCAACGCAGCCCTGCCACCGCCACCACCGCCACCAACACCCGTATTTTCTTTTGTGATAGTGCCGTCTTTGTGAATAATAATCTTCCTGCCCTCGGACGCATTACTAAACGTTGTATCATAAGAACTGCCGTGGTCCCTATGATATACCGACGTAGATTGATGGTGTCTTACAAAAAGAGAAGCACGGGTGCCTAGACGGTAGGATTCCGCAAACCTTTCATACAAGCCATATTGAACCGTGTCCGCTTCGTCTATACTATATCCAAGGTCGTTACTACAACCACCGCCCATCCAATCGGCTACGAACAGGTCGGGGTTTTGGGTGTCGCTTGACAGCACGTCAGCAAATCCGTAACCGCTCAACTGCTCCTGCGTAATAATTTTTATAGTGCCATTTCGGAATACGTTAATAGGCGAACTACCTGTGGTCTTGTAAGCACCGATACGGATAACGCCATTGTTTTGAACATAGCCGACTGTCAAGGGTGCCCTGGGGGTGCTATGGAAATTCACACCACCCGTGATATTCGCCTTATACGGATATTCCGAATAGACATTCACGGCACCGTCTGTTTTAAGGACAGAGTATTGACCGTTGTCCAAAAAATCCGAAATGTCCAAAATGCCATTTGAAGTAGTCACAAAGGCATACGTGAAATCATACACAACATTATCGGGTGTTTTCGCAGCGATAAACACGCTTACAGGGGCTTTCGCCAAGATAGCGTAGGTGTCATTTTTCGTCCCATCGGAATTGCTGTTAAGCAGAACACCAATACCGATTGTAGTGTCCCCAGGGTTCTGTTCCATATACTTGTCAAGCATTTCCTGGGTAATGACAAAATCATAATGAATAGATTCTGCCAACCTGTTAGCGTTAATGGGCTTGAAAATGTCGTTTGCCCGATAGTCGGTATGGATTTCCTGGTTCGGATTATTCTTCATAAAGGCAACCTCTTTTCAGTAAAAATAACTTTTTATCGCTACAATGCTTCGGTCGCAGCGATAATTTTAGCCCTAAAATCGTAAACGGAGTTCACGAACTTTTCAATCTTGTCGGAATAATCCTTGAAGATTTCAAATCGGAACGGGGAATACTGCCCGTTGTTTTCGGGCAACTGCCCAATGAACTTCGGGGTTGAAATATGGAACTCCGACAGGTCGTTCTGCAAGTTCTTCAAGCGTTCCCCGTTATCACCGCACAGACCCGCAAGATTGTAAGCCAAAAGATACAATTCGTGGATAATATCCATCAGCGACCACTTTTCGGGGTCCACGTATTTGGCACACTTCGGTATCGGATTACGCATAGTTATGTAATGGTATTCGTCCCCGCTAGGGCTTACAGCGTCAACGGACAAGAACGAACCCAGGCTAGGGCTATCCGACAACTTGGAAACAGATATGCTTTCGCAGGGGAAGACATAGAACGTGTAAGAGTCCTTGGAGCCGTAGGATTTCGTCGTGCTTTCCAACGATTCGTGGATAATCGCCATTTGCATAGAACGGGTCTGCGACACATAACTAGAATGGTAATACACGATATGCCCAGGGTTGGCACGTTCGTAATACAGGCTAGACCCCGACTTGACCTTTGCGTATTTGGCTGCAAATTCCAGGTAGGGCATTTCCTTGTAGTGCCAGGACTGCATAGAGAGCAATTCGCCATAGACACCAAAGCACGGGAACTTTGTTTCACGCCCGTGGTCTATGGAATACCCGATAATGTCTGCGAGTTCTTCGTTTACGCTAGTAGCCGATTCGTTAAACGAGCGGTAGTAGGTCACAAACGTCAAAGGTGCCTGGGCTTCTTCGGCAGAAGCGGGAACCTTGCCATCGGGGAAGAAAATGTTGCCCAGGTAAATGCTTTCATTCTGCACCAGGACCTTTGCAAGATTAAGTTGAGCGGACTTGTGCTTGTAAAGGGATTCGGACACAGGACCCAAGTCTTTCGGCTGTGCATTCGCAGCGTCCACGCCCATATACTGCTCAATCAAGATAGCGTCGTCATTAACAGCGTCCCCGCCCTGGTAGCCGACCGTCATACCCGTATCGTTCTTCAAGGGCGTTGCGACATTTAAGCCTGCCGTGACATTCTTCATAGTGGCAAGAATATACCCTGCCACGCAGTTCAACTCAATGCTGCGGTTTCGGACCTGGTAATTCGTAGAATCGTTGGACGGGAACATAACAAATCCAACGTCGTCAACGGAATAAGCCACATTCACGGTATCGCCCTCGGCAACGGACTGACCGCCCGAAGACGTTTGAATTACCTGCCCCTTCTTCTTGTTTACCTTATAAGCGACAAACGGGACACCATAATTACGGTTCAAATCGTCGCTCACGCCATTTGTAGGGTTAAAGGACGGAGCAGCCATATACACTTCGTCTTCGCTCAAACTGCCGTCCCTACCGCTAATGGTGTGGGCTGCTTCCCCGAACGCTGCCATAACAGCGTCATACATTTTTTCAAACGGGTCTTCGCCAGGTTCAACGGGATTGTTGGTTGCAAACTCAATTACCATTTGTCGCCAAACGGTAGTCATTTGGTTTTCAACAATGCTCGCCAAACCGCTATCCAAACGCCAACGTTCGTAATTGCCCTTGGGGTGGACATTGGTAGCGTCCTGCTGCAACACCCAAAATGCAGTAATGGTGGACGGTTCTACGCCAAAAGCCTGGAAACCCTCCAGGACATAGTTGAGTATCAAGTTATAGGCAGATTCATAAAGTTGCTGCCATTCGTCCATTAAAGCCACGAACTTTTCAGTGAAAATCGGGGCAAAGATTTCTGTCACGCTAGGCTTGTCGCTGTCCCCGTCCGACACGTCCACGTTAGTGCCGTTGAGCGACATTTTGTCCGTGTCAAGTTGTGCGAACGTGTGACCCACACGCAGGGGCTTTGCGGTGCCTTCGCCATACGGACGACGGGGATAGAAAGCGTTTATGGCAGGGAGCCATTCGTTAGTGTAGGAACTGCCCCAATACTGCAACGCACGTTCAAGCATATACATCGTATTGGGCAGGTAATACGGGGTCCCGTTAAGATACCAGGTGTCGGGGTTTTGATAGTCAAACTTGCCCACATACGACGCTTGCCGTGTGACCATAATAGGGTCGGGAATAGGCAGCGGGAGCGGTGTAAACCCTTTTCCTGGGGGATTGTTGTAAAGCGTTATCTTGTGTTCCGTCCCGTTGCTTTCGGACGGGATGGGAACCTTATACCAATAAGCCGTCGTCACGTTAGGGACAATGCTATCAAGCAGCGGGAGCGGTGTAATCTTGAAATACAGGGCACCCCAATACTGCTGTATCATTCCAAGGTAGGATTCCAGGCAAAGCAACCCGTCGGTCATAGAAATAAGAGCCAGGATTGTCTGCTTGATTGTCGCCTTTACACCTGCAAGCAAGTCGCCCGCAAGACTTTCTGTCTGCGTGGCTAGAATGCCCATAGCGTCATAGAGTGCCCAATAGTTTGCTTCGCCCATATAGCGACGCAGGATAGGCGTGTCCTGGACGATTTCCCAGGCTTCCTTTGCGAAGTCCAGGGTAAACGTCCCCGTGAAATCGGCACCCAGGTCGTTAATCTTTCCAAGCAGTTCGGAATACATTTCTTCAATCTGCTTCAAGCGGTCAAGCCAATCGTTCAACCACTTGTCAATCTGCTTCAATGAAGACTTCTTACCCCTAATCATCGGAGCCATTAGCATATGAAGCGTGTCATACGCATTACGGGCACCCAGGACGACAGACGCAACATACGGGTTGTTGTCGTCAGCAGCAACCGCCACGTTGTCGTCCATAATGGAGTCGGAGGGTTTTTCCTTGAATAAGGAACCTATCTTGGAAAATAAGGACATAGACTATTTCTTTTTCGTTTCGGGAAGTGCAGGTGCGGTCATATTGACACGGTTCAAGACACCCTTTGCCATAAGATAGTTAATGTAGGCAAGCAGGTGCTTGCACGGGGCAGCAACCTGCTTCGGGTTGTTAATCTTCTTGTTCACGTGACCCGTTCCAGGATAGGTGGACCCGATTTTTGCGAGCGGGTCCTGCACGTAGTATTGGAATGCGGGGCAGGAACAGATAATGTAGGACACGGGGCTTTGGAAACTGACCTTGCCTGCTTCGTCCTTTTGCAGTTCCACTTCCATAGTGTATAAGCCGTTGGAACCCGTAGCGGTGCCTTTGAGCAGGACGTAATGTCCGTTGTGCTTTGCGGAACTATGGCGAACCTTTGGCGTGACCTTGGGGGAAAACACCTTGGAATAGTTGTCTGCTAGATTTTTGAGCGTAACCATTTTTCATACCTCGGTAGTTTAAGCGGACTGCACCCAACCGCTGTCCGTATAATAAAATCCGTTCTTTGACACGGTGTAGGGCAAAATAGTTGCAGCCTGGGATTGTGCCACGATAGGGGCATCCGTGGACGGCTTGCTGTAAAAGAAACTATCGGCTGCTACGTTCACCATACCGCCTTCGGGCATTGGGCTAGGCGACTTCACGGGGGTGTCTTCTTCAATTTCGTTCAAAAGCGAGGCTACGTTCTGTTTGAACGTTTCAAAGCCCGCTTCTGCACCTGGTCTATTGCACCACATAGCGGGACAAAGTTTGCCCGTTATTTGATTGTGCATAATGATATTCGTGACCTTGATACCAAATTCGTCGCAAAGCCACGCCACCAACTGCACCGCATTCATATAGGTTTCGTCGCTGAAATACCACCCGTCGTCCATAGGGTCGCACTTCTTACGTCCTGTCTTGCAGGAACAGATTTCCACGTTAATCGTGTTGGCGTGACCCGCCACACCTGCGTGGCTCATAGAGAGCGGACCCTTGTATGCAGCAGGTCCCCAACCTGGGACTTCGCAGGCGTTCTTCTTACCCACACGGGACCCACAACTATACGTGCAGAAATGGGTCTTGGGGTTTACCATTTCCCATATAGCGGACTTGCCTACAAGATAGTGGGCATTGGAGCCACGTTCGGCATACGATTTCCAAGCGGAAAGCATACCTGCGGTGCTGTCGCTATTTTGGGAAAATCCCGAAGTGAAGTGAATGACGATATAGGCGGGAGCATTCCTGCCCCACCTTGTAATGTTGGACCATAACTTGTGTATGGACGATATGGACGGTTTGCTTACAGCCATACCTTAAATATACATTATTTGTAGAAAACTAGGTGCTTTCAGTATCTTTCAAAAAGTCGTCAATCCAACCTTTTTGGGCATTTTCCCACAGGGTCATAGCGAATTGGGAAGCCAGGTCGTTATACAGGATGGATTTAACCATACAGGTCATAGCCCCTGGGGACATATTCCCGACGGCTCCCGCAGTAAGGGCACCCATCAGTTTATGGGCGACGTTTTCAGCCATAAAGTAGCCCACGATTACGGGAACCAGGTTCCCGTCTTCCCTGCGGGTTTCTACAAGTTCATTGAAGCAGTCGGACAAGTCGTGCGTCTTTTCTGCCAGGGACTTGATTACGGGGGTCAGCGTGAGTTCTTTCAAAGTCTTGTCATTAAGCAAGGATTCTTTGAGTTGGTCGTAGGCTGCTTTCCAATTTTCTTTAAGTTCTTCGTCAATCATATCGGGTTTACCTTTGGTTTATCCTGCCAAAATTTGTCAATAATGCCGTGCTGTGCATAACGCTTGATAGCCTGCTCCGCAGAAGTTATGGTGCTGTAATGCGTGGGAACGGCTAATAAAAGTTGTTGAAGCGTGTAGTCGGGGTGCTTCTGTGCTTCAAGTTTGAGAGCGTCAATAGTTCGGGAAAACGTCGTTGAACGCTTACCGATTTTGCTGCCCGCAGGTGCCTGGTTTTCCCCGATACGCTCAAAGCAATCTTTCCAATAGTCCAGGTCCGCAGGGAACAGGTAAATCCCGTCGTCGGAACCCCCGTAAAGGTCCTTGTCAAAAGGATTGTAGCACCTGCCAAATCGGGCACCGTCTTCGTCAACGACGATTAGACCCAAGCCCAATTCTTCCAGGATTACTTTCTTGGGGGAGTAATACCAATCTTTCAGTGCGTAGGTCGGGACGGCTACGAATGACGCTGTGGCGACATTACGCCAACGGCTTGCCTGGGCGAACACCTTGTAGTTCAATTCGGTTTTCGCTTCAATCGTGAATACCCGCTTGCCATTTTCATAGACCATATCGCAGGACACCCCCGAAATGCCCACTTCTTCGTGAAGCGTGTAGTTCGGGAACAGGTTTGCTATCTTAATCTTGTCGCAAAGTTCTACTTCGGTAAAATGGTGCAAAATGAACCTCTTGTCTATAACGTTAGGTTTATAACTATTGAATGCCTGCTTAAATTCGTCTATGGGCATCATCATTGACATTTTATGACCTTTGCCGTCTTGCCGTTCAACAACGCTTCAAAGACAGGGAACACATCGGCTGCACACAAGCCCCCGAAATGCTTCAAGTGGCTCTTGAGGCATCGGATAGCGGTAGCCTTGTCAATGTGTCGGATAAAGTAAACGTTCTTTGCGAAGTATTCCCCGTTCTTAACGTCCACTTCAACCAGGCGGGTGTTCATTCCCGTGCGTTCCAACAGGTCAACTACCTGCGGAAACGACAGACCAGGACAATACCCGCATTCGCCCATACATTTCAAAAATTCTTCAAAGTTCATACTTGTTCCATTCCTTTTCGCTATCTTCCACCCACTTGAAAAACTTGTAGTCCCATATCTGCTTCATTACCAAACGCCACGGGTGCGTAATAAGCGATAGGGTCCTCCAGGCGATATAACGCAGGCGTTCTTTCCAATAGGTCGGGTGCCAATCGGACATAGCGTAAACGTCCAGGTCCCAATCTGTCGGGTCGGACGTTCGGCAGTAAGGGCAATAGAATGGACCATCGTCGTCGCCCCACACGAACTGACTAGAACCCGTCCACAGGCACTTACGGCAGTGAACGGGGTAATGGGTGTCCCAGGTGTGCTTTTGAACTAATTTCATTTCTTGCCCTTGAATTTCTTTGCCTTGGATTCAGTCTTCGCTTCTGCGGAAGCCGACTGAAATTCCTTACGCATAAATTCGGTCACACGGCTGTAAGCCTTGTCGTTGGATTCCTGCGGGAACCCACGATAGTCCGTTCGGGCGGGGAATACTTCCGTGTTGCCGTCGTCGTCTTCGGAAAGAACGATAGCCCAACCGAACAGGTGCAGAAAAGAGTTCACGAAATGGAACAGACCCGTTTCACGAAATTCCGACCAACTTTTCTTGTCGTATGCCATTATTTACCTTCCTTTTCCTTAACATACTTTTTGAGTGCTTCCAGGGCTGCACCCTCCCCGTTGTCACGGTCGTAAAGACGGGGGTCAAACGATTCAGCGTCCTGGGGCAACTTCGTCTTGATTACACGACCCTTGACGTAATCGGCATAGTCATAGCCGTCCAGGTGTTCGTGTGCTTCCTCAATAGTAAGCGGACCAGGCGTGAAATGCAGGAACCCCATTCCAAGCGGGTGCGAGCAGTTGTAAAGGGCACACAGGACCTCGTAGCGGTCAAGCCCCATATCCTTAAAGTTAATAAGTCCCATAGCGGTTTCCTTGCGTTTTTGTTCTTGTTTCATACGAAATTCAAAGGGATAGATAACCTTGCAAATGATTTCGTTCTCAAAATGCGTCTGCCAATAGCGTTCCTTGAAGAACCATTTCTTGCGGACGGCACTTCGGGCAGAGGAACAATACAACGCTTCGTGGGATAGCCACAGGTTATCTTCCAGGCGGTCGTTGCACCACTTGACGAAATCCTTGTAGGTGACGTGAAGACCCGTCGGGTCGGTAAGAAGATATTTATACATTCTTGTCCTCCAGGGCGGGCGGTTCGTCGGCTGCGTCATTCATACGGCACTTTACGCCCAAGCCCTTCAATCGGAGTTCTGCGTAGGCGTTGACTTCTGCCTTGGACTTGACGACGACGTTAGCCATATCTTCCTTGAAACGCTCATAGGCATATTCAATGTCGCCCACGGTCCTGCTGCGGACAAACTGCATCGCTCGCAGCAATTCTTTCATTTGGGACTTGGACATAGGCTTGCCCGAATCCAGGGCTTCCTGGACGGTCTTTTCCAGGTCCTTGATACCGCCCTGGAAGTTGTCAAACTTTTCCTGGACGTGGACGTTGTATTCGGCAGCGATATTACGCATTTCCACGGGCGACGTTCTCTTGCCGTCAATGCGGGTAATCGTGCAGGGAACCCCGTCGTCAACGTGACCTGCCGTGAGAAATTCTGCCCACTGAATAGGGGTCATTTCAATTTCAATATAACTAGGGTGTTCCCCGCTTACACGGAAATTCGTGGGGGTGCTGTATTCGGATATGTAAGCCTTACAGATACGAATACATACGGGGGAGTCGGTCTTGATTTCGGAGCCGAACATCGGGATAGGGGCACCACATTCAACACGGTTCCAGGAAATCAAGCCCATATAATCTTTACGTTCGTGGTTATCCATAGGGTCCTCGGTTTAGCGTTCAAACATTTTGTTCCAGGCGGGGTGCATTTCATACTTCGCTGCGAACTGCTTTTTGGTAAGGTTCGGAATATCCCACCAATAGGTGCAGTTCCGTTCGTGCAAATACTTCGGAATGAAATCATATCCACCGCTAGGCGAAATGGTCTTCACGTCAAAGAACTTCGTCTTCTTGTGACGGACAGCGATAAAGGGTTCCCCCATATCGGTGAGAACCACAATTTCCTTATGGGCGGGAGCCGTTTCAATCGGCTCCCAAACTTTCTTACGTGATTTAGCCATTAGCCACCACCATTTGCTTATACAGGACAGCGTAAATCGTTCCTTGAACAGCAGTGTTTTCGCCCAAGATACGGGTAGCAACACACTTCTTACCCGACGTGGTTTCATAGACAGAAACGTAGTAGAGGCAAGTAACACCTGCTTTACCCTTTTTTGTCGTGAACGTTCTGCCATCAATCGTGAACTCAAAAATGCCGTTTTCATTGTCGCATTTCGTCATTACGATATTCTTGTAAAACCAATCGTTAAATTCGGCTCTATTCATTTTGCTATCCTCGGTTGAAGTGGTTGTCTTATCTTTACGCCTATAATATAACAAATTACCTACTGACTGTCAATAGGTAATTTGAAAAATTTTTAATTTTTATTTGCGGAGTGCTGCGTATTCGTCGGGGTAGGCTTTCTTGATTGCTTCTTCGGTAATCGTGTAGGTCTTAATCCCGTCGGCAGCATACACTTCATTGAGTCGGGTTGCTGCGTCGGGATAAAGTTTCATAAGCACGTCTAGTCCCGTGTCGGGGTCTTCGCCATAAAGGGTAGCCAACCGCATAACCCCGCACTTCATTTGCAGGTCGTAAAGTTCCGCACGGGAAAGTTTCTTCGGCTTCGGGGCTTCAACGACCATAGTCACGTCATTCTTCCCGTCCGCAGCAGCGTCAAGGTGGACGGCAGGTTTCTGTTCCGCAGTGATTACGGGGGTGCCCGTTTCTTCGGCAACCTGCTTCGCTTCTTCCAGGTTTTCCACCACGGTATCTTCCTGGACGTGCTGTTCCTTCAACTTGTTCACGTCAATATGCACGTCCACGCTATCCACGGGGTTGTTGGCTACCGCCTTCACGTCAACGGTAAGCGTCCCGTCTTCGGACAGGTCCTTGATTTCCTTGCTGACAACCTGCATTTCGGGGTGAACCAGGGTGGTTACGGTTTCTGCCACTCCCAGGACACTTTCCTTAACTTCTTCGGGAATGTCTGCGACGCTTGCAGATTCCTTTGGCGGGTTTTCAGCAGCCTGTGGTTTGTCCACCAACTTGACATTCTTAAAGAAGTTCAAGGCATCCCCGACCACGCCACGATGCGACATTGGACCAAACAGGTGTTCGGGTTCTTCCTGCGGTTTGGCTATCGGCTGCACAATCGGGGGACCTGGCGGTAAGGGTTCCTGGGTGCAGTC
>Ga0265298_10002006_pt1 | contig 29317 bp, 40 predicted proteins | sample AusTroGonzalo_MG_3_FD_193486 | JGI IMG/M metagenome (GOLD analysis project Ga0265298, IMG submission 193486) | Bovine rumen microbial communities from tropical cattle in Woodstock, Queensland, Australia - Gonzalo_01 | ecosystem: Host-associated > Mammals > Digestive system > Stomach > Rumen ...
AAGATAGGTATGGAAAAATCAGAAGACAAGAAAAAGAAAAGGGGTTTGTTTAGTAAATTCTTTGGGGGTGCTGATGAAGCGGGTGATAATCCTGAAGAACAGGGTGGCGGAAAAGACGGTAATTTGAAATATCCTAATAAGCCAGAAAAAGAGGCTATGGCAAGTGAACAAGGTAAAGTAAAAGAGGTAGATGTGACAAGTAATAAGTTCACAACGCCTGACCGTGAAAAGAAGCCATTACCAGAGGAAAGTTTCCCATATAAATCTAAGAGAACCAAGAGGTATGTTGCTGTTGGTGGATAGTCCATTTGACAAGTGGTTAAAAAAGTTATAAAATAAATTATTATTTACAGGAAAGGTGTAATGTTACAAAACGATAAGAGGTTTTCTAAAAGGTTCTATGCCCGACATATTAAAGAGGGTTTAGTACATTATTATGAAGATGGAAAAGACAATTTGTATCTTGTAACAAATGAGGCTCTCAAGAAGATGAATAGTTCTTTTGAGGGTAAGCCTTTGTTTGTTCGCCACGTTGATAAAATCAATATGAATACTTTAAAAGAAGATAAGGTTGGCGTGGTTGTAAGAAGTTTTTATAATGAGTTTGATGGAGCTTGGTGGGCTGAAATTATGGCTGATGATGAAGCCCAAGGCTACATTGAAAAGGGTTGGGCTGTGTCTAATGCATATCTCCCAACCGAGTATGGGAGCGGTGGTGTCTATCACGACATAAATTACCAGAAAGAGGTAAAGAATGGAACGTATGGTCATCTCGCTCTTGTTGATAATCCTCGGTATGAGGAGGCTGTTATTATGACACCCGATGAATACAAAAAATTCAATGAGGACAGAAAACAGGAATTGGAACAATTAAAAAATTCAAAGGAGAATGAAATGCTTTCCAAAGAAGATATGGATGCTTTGGTAGCTTCTGTTCAAAATTCCGTGGCCGAAAGTTTGTCTGAAAAGATTAAAGAAACGGTCAAGAACGCTATTGAAGAGAAGATTGCCGAAGACAAAAAGAATGCCGAAGACGAAGACCATCGGAAGTTAATCCGTGAAATCGCCGCTATCGCAGCCAAAGAAGATGGCGATTTTGAAGGTGGTCTGTCTGAAAAGGTAAAAACTATTATCGGTCTGGCTGAAAAACTCGGTTATTCAAAGGATGAAGCCAAAGAAAACGCCTGCGGTAAAAACGAAGACGAAGACAAGGCTGAAGAAAAAGAGAATGCCGAAGAAGATAAACCAGCTGATAATGCGTGTAAGAACGCAGAAGACGAAGAAAAAGAAGAAGAACCCAAAGAAAACGCCGATGAAGCTGACGATAAAAAGGAAGAAGAGCCGGCCGAAGAAAAGGACAATTCTAAAAGTAATTCGTTTTTTGAAGCTCTTAAAAACGCAAAGCAGGCTATCTGTGGGAATAAAATTTCTACGATGGCTACTGGCTTAAAATTAGGCAAAGACCGTTATGGTAAAAAATAATTAAAGGAGAATAAAATGGAAACTAAATTTGCTTATCAAATGAACCAATTTGCTCCGACAAGCGAAATTAAAGGTCGCTTGGATTTGCAAGCAAACTTGGACTCTTATGCTGGGCTTGTTGATTCTACGCAATCAACTGCGTTGAAGCCGGGCGACCCCGTGGCTATTGTCAGCACCTCCACGAAGCTTCCGCATTTTGTGAAAGCTACGGTTGGTTCTGTGGTTATGGGTTTTGTTAAATGGACAGCGAAGAAAGCTGAATACGCTGCTGGAGATATGGTTGAAGTTTCGTATGCTAACGATGTTATGTATATGGAAGCCAATACTTCTATCAATGCAGGTGTGGCTGTTAATGTCGCTGACTTGACGAATGTTCGTATTGCTGCTGCTGGTGCTGCGAAATCCATCATTGGATATTCTATGGAATCGGCTTCGGCTCAAGGGGACTTAATCCGTGTTCGGATTACTGCTCCTGTTGCTTTAACTGCTAATGCTTAATAAGGAGAAAAAGATATGAGTTTGATTATGAATTCTAAAGGTGAACGTGTTGAAGCGGCCTCCTTGTTGAACGACCAAGAACTTTCTCAAGCTGAAATGCTGACGAATGCTGCTGCTCATCAGTATGGGTACAACATTGATGTCACGACATTGACTGCTGTGTTGAAAACGGTCGCTGAACAAAAATTCTATGAAATCCCGTTTGCAGATTACGTGCCGACTCGTGTTGGTGAAGGTACTGCTTGGGCTTCCAACATCACTGCTTTCCGTTCTTTTGTGACGGGTGGTGACTTTGAAAAGGGTTACATTGACCAAGGTAATGGTACTCGGTTGGCGACAACTGACGCCGCTGTTGATGCTTTGACAATCCCTGTGAAGACTTGGGCCAAAGAATTGGCTTGGTCTTTGCCGGAAATTGCTGAAGCTTCTCGTACTGGAGTTTGGGACATCGTTGCTGCTAAAGAAAAATCTCGTAAAAAGAACTGGGATTTGGGTTTGCAGAAGACTGTATTCTTGGGTTCTGCTGATGGTGCTCTGAAGGGTGCTTTGAACCTGTCCGATGTTACTGTGAATACGACAGCTGTTACTGCGAAAGTTTCTGAAATGACAGTTGCTCAAATCAATGCTTTTGCTGGTAAGTTGGTTGAGGTGTTCCAAGCGAACAACAACTACACTGCATATCCTGACTATTTGTGGATGCCGCAGGCTGATTACAATGGAATGGGTACCTATGTTGGTGACTTCATGCTCCGTACTCGTAAAGAAATCTTGGAGCGTGCTGTTTCTGACATCACTGGTAAAACATTCGAAATCAAGCCGTTGGTCTATGCTATGGCTGACAAATCCGATGGCAAGCTGTCTTATGACCGTTATGTCTTGGGTCGCTATGATGAAGAAGTTTCTCGTTTCGACATCCCTGTTGATTACACAGTCACTGTTGCGAACAGCATTGAAGGCTTTACATTCCGTAACGTTGGTTATGCCCAACACTCTGGTGTGCTGAGCTTGCGCCCGCAAGAATTACTGTACTTGGATAATCAATCTGGTTCGTAATTGAGGAGGACTGAGTATGCGTATTAAAAACGAAAGTCAAAGAGTATTCTGCTTTAACGGTGGTTCTATTAAACCGGGTGAAGTAGTTGACCTGCAAGACGAAAAAGTTGCCGAAGCTTTGGTTAAAGGTTATCCGGGCGAAATCTTTTGCCTTGATATTGCCGAAGTAAAGGTTATTCCTGCTGCTGAACCTGCTAAAGAGGAAGTAGTAGAAGAAGTGAAGCCTGCTAAGGTTTCGGTTCGCAAAGCAAAGTCCAAAAAGTAAGATAGGAGGGGAAGTTATGTCGGTATTATTGAATGTCGTGAACGCAGATACGTTTAAGTCGCAATTTCCGCGTAACTTCCCTTACTTACCTGTTTGGATTTATGGAAAATCATACGCCAAAGACGATATTGTTTATAACAATGGGGTGTTTTATTCGTCTGTGGTTGACAACAATTCTTCGGATGACTTCACCGATGAATACTATTGGGTTGTTGCAAGTGGGGTACAAAAAACAGATTATGTTTGTGATTGCGACATTGAGAGGGCATTTAAAGAAGCGAGTGTTACGTTTAATGAGGGGTTGTGTGGCGTAGATGAAGACGCCCAGTTAATGTTTTTATATTTGGCCGCATTTTATTTGGCGTATGATTTGTCTGTTGCGGCTGGTGGTGCTTATGGGTCTGTAAACTTCCCAGCAACCGAAGTAAAGGTTGGAAGTGTGTCTGAGGGATATTATATTCCTAAGGCATATTTAGAAGACCCCATTCTTGGTTTTTATGCCCGTAACGGTTTTGGATTAAAGTATTTGAATATGCTATATCCGAGATTGGTGGGCAACGTGGGGGTCGTTGCAGGATGGTCGCTACCGTAAGTTGTAAAGTAAAACTTGATAACTCTGGCCTAAAAAAAGTTTTAAAAGCTTGTGAAGAATTTAAAAAGAATATTAAGGTTGGATATATAAATAATCCAGATTTAGCCTACAAAGCCGCTCAAAATGAGTTTGGCGGTTCTAGCGTTTTAGAAGATGGAGAAACAATAGAGGTACCGCCGCGGCCATTTGTTCAACACGCAATTGATGCGTTTGGGGATGAAGTTTTAAACTCAGGTAACTCATTTTTGGGTGATGGATTTAGTTTAAATAATGTAAAAGAAAAAATGCTTTCTGTTGCTAGAACCGCTCGTGACGCTATTAAAGTTTCGATAGAAGACGTACAAAATTGGAGTAGATACCCACACAACAGTCCAAGAACAATAGAACAGAAAGGATTTGATATGCCATTAGTTGATACTGGTGCTATGAAAGATGGCGTGGAATATCAAATAGGAGAATAAAATGGTTTTACCTCGTACACAGATTTCCTTAAAAAGCAAATTGCCAAGACCACAACTCGGTATAAATATGTGGTCACAAGGGTCGCAAGCAAAGGCAATTACACAAGAAGTAAACGCTCTCGGTGATGTTGTTGAAAATATTAGATATTTTAACTTTGATGGCGTTATTCAACCATTAGACCCAGAAGAGATTAAAGTGAAGCCTGCTGGCCAATGGTCTTGGGATTGGTACTGGTTCCACACGAAAGAAGATGTTAAGTTGAAAACCAATGATAGAGTTATCTATCGTAATATTGAATACAAAATAATGGCTGTAAAAGATTATGCTGATTATGGCCATATTGAGTATCATTGTATAAGGGATTGGCAGAATGCAACTTGAAAATTATATTGTTGATATTGTTCGCAGTGAAATGGGATTAGACCAGAATCATATTTGGGTTCGTGCGCAGAATAGAAAAATCCCACCAAATGCGGATGAATTATTTGTTGTCGTTGGTGCTGTTGATTTTAACCCTATTTCTTCTAAGAGTTATTATGACAGCATTAAAGACGCAGAGCGACAGGTTGTCTATGGTAGGGCATTAGTCCAGATAGATATATTTAGTCGTTCAATAGAGGCGAGGACTCGTAGAGCGGAAGTTTCTATGGCTCTCAACTCTTTTTATTCGCAAGAGATACAGAATAAGTATCAATTTCGGATATTTGAAATACCTTCGTCTTTTATAAATACTTCTGGATTAGAGGGTGGCTCTGATATTAACAGATATACCTTAAGATTCTATGCTATGTGTTCAGAGGTAAAAGAAAAGACGACAGCGTATTACGATACGTTCAACGCAGAAATCAATTCTGACGGAACGGAAATTATTTTGGACACAATTCAAGCGCCTCGCCCAACCCCTAATGATGGGCAAGATGACTCTCAGTTGCAAAGTCCATAATAATGGTGTATTATGTAAAATATAAAAAGGAGAAAAACAAATGAGTATTTTATCAATCTCAAATGTCATTAGGGTCACAGTTCAGGGCGTAGAACGGTCTTTGTCCGTTAAGAACGTGAACGAAGTTGCTTTGTTTACGCACGAAACCCCGAACAATGTTGAACCTTATATGATTACCATTGACCCGTCAGATATTGTTACTGCTTATGGCACTAACTCTTTAACGGCGAAAATGGCACAAAATGTGTTTGCCCAAAATGCAAACCTGAATTCTGGTCGTGGATATTTGGTTGTTATCCCGATGCAAAATGCAACATCTGCTACAAATGCTTCTTTTGCAACGCCTGTGTTGACGTCTAACTTGACAGCCATCAAGGCGGTTACGGCTGGTTCTTTGAAGATTACGGTTGACAGTGTTGACAATACTTTATCAAACCTTGACTTTTCTGCTTGTTCAACGGTTGATGATGTTGCCAAAGTTATTTCCAACGCGACAAAATGTTGCTTTATTAGTGTAAATGCAGGTAAGATTGTGTTTGCTTCTAAGAAGGTTGGCTCTGGCTCTTCGATTGTTTTGTCGAGTGGTGTTGGTGGAACAGACATTTCTGGTTCTTCGTATTTGGATGTTTCGAATGGAACGACAACAAATGGTACAAATAGCTCTGGAGAAACGATTTCTGAAGCCATCACTCGTATGAAAGACAAAGTTAGCTTTACTGGTGTGATGACGACATTGTCGCTCGAAGATACGGCTTTCGCTGCTGTTAGCACAACGATTAACGCTGGTGATTATATCTTTGTCCATCCGTTTACTTCTACGGTTGATATTGCTGGTGCTATTACAACGGTTAAAAACGCCACACAGACGAAGACACGTTGCTTGCTCTATACAAACGGTATTGAAGATGCTAAGTTGTTCTGCGCCGCTTATGTTGGCCGTGCTTTCTCTGTGAACTTCTCGGGTTCTTTCACTTCGCAAACGATGAACTTGAAAACGCTTGTGAATGTGTTGCCTGATGATGGCTTAACACAGACAGATTACACAAATGCAAAAGCCGCTGGTGCTGACCTTTATGTCAACTATCAGGGGGCTGTTGGCGTTTTGTCAAGTGGTGGAAACAGCTATTTTGATGTGGTTTATGAAAATCTCGCTCTGAAGTATGCCGCTCAATATGGTTTATTCAATGCTTTAAAGACGACAGGAACGAAAATTCCGCAAACAGAAACGGGTATGTCCGTGTTGCGTGATGCTTTGGCCCAAGTCTTTATTCAATTTGCTCGTAATGGTGTTATCGCACCGGGTACTTGGAATTCGGCACAAACGTTTGGTGACCCCGCTACGTTCCGTAAGAATATTTCGGAAGTTGGTTGGTACATCTACAGTTTGCCGATTACTCAACAGGCTCAATCTGAACGTGAACAACGTATTGCTCCTGTTATCCAAGGTGCTTGTAAGCGTGCTGGTGCCATCCACGAGGCAGATATTTTAATTGTAGTAGAGGAGTAAAAAAATGGCTGAAACATATAGATTAACTGGACAAGACACGTTTACTTTGTTTGGTCGTACTTACACAGATTTTGCAGATGGAGATGTGGTCACGATTGCTGTTGACAACAACATTGCAAACTCAGTGGTTGGTAAGAATGGCAATATGATTATTGCTAAAGACGAGCAGGGTAAGAAATGCACGATTACACTTCGTGTTTTGAGAGCAAGTTCGGATGATTCTTTCACAAACACCTATTATAAATCGTATGAGGCGGATAGCTCTGCGTTTATTCTCGGTGCTGGTAGTTTTGCAAAGCGTATGGGAGATGGCTCTGGAAACATTGTTTTCGATACTCATTATTTGAAGGCTGTGCACTTCACACGGCCTCCGTATGAGGTATCTGAGAATGTCAATGGTTCTACAGACCAAGCTGTCACTGTTTACACGATGCAAGGTATTATTGAAAGAACGATTGGCTAATGTAAATTGGAAAGGGTAGATGAGATGGAATTTACAACGAAAGAAACAGGGAAAAAGGTAGTTATAGCACCGGCTAGTTTTGATGATGCTTTTATGCTGAAGTCGAAGATAAACAAGGCACTTTTGGAAAACAAGATAGACCCAGAGATTGCTTTTGCTAGTGGAGATACTTATTCTTTAATCTTGGCGATTGATGGTTCAATGGAAGTATTAAATGCTTGTTTTGAATGTTTAAAGAAAAGTACTTATGCCGAAGTTAGAATTACGAAAGAATTGTTTGATATAGAAGAAAATCGGCAAGACCTGTATGAGATTTTATTCTTTTGTTTGAAAGTAAATGTCTACCCTTTTTACAAAAGCCTCATTTCTTTGTTAAAAACCCAATTAGCAAAGAAGAGTTGAGGCTTCCAAGTGTCCAGATAGATGATGAAGTTGCTTTTTTGTCTATCAGGATAGCCAAGATGGGATATTACGGGGGCGACCCAGACAAAGTACGAAAAGCCCCCATTGATACTATAATGAACATATTGCATTTTGAGAAATATGAGCGTGAGTATCAAGAAACACTAGGAGAGTTAAATGACCGAGGCAATATCTAGTTTATATGCAGAGATTGGTTTTAAAGTCGATGATACTGGGCTTAAGGAATTTAACGCTCAAATGGTTGAGCTTAAGGATACTATAGATGAAATATCTAGTAAATTAAAGGGGCTCCCAGAATTAAAAAGTTTCCCACAATTAAGAGTTATTCAAGAGTTAAAAGAAACTCAAGAGTTAAATATACCTAAAACAGATTCATTGTCACAATTAAAGATAAATGAAGGAAAGCTTCAGATTGCTAGGGACAGAGAAAACAGATTAAGAGAAACCTTTGAGGAAAGAAAAAAACGTAACGCTCAACGTGATGAAGAAAGGAAGGAACGTCAAAAGAAAAGAGAGGCAGCGGAACAAGAGAGGAAAAGAAAAAGGGAGAGAGCTGAAGCGGAACGTAAAAAAAGAGCCACTAATAGGGCGTTTTTAAAAGGTTTAACGACAGTAATGACTGGCGTTTCTGCTTTTATGACAAAAACGTTAGGTCTTACTTATGAGCGTTCAACAAGTGCGAAAACATATAGAGATTTTACGGCGTTTACAGGAGATACTGCAGCCGCCTTACAGAAGTGGGAAGCGTTGTCCGCAGTAACTGGTGCTGGGATGAGTCGAGAAGCTATTGCAGGGGCATTAGAGAGCGTTAGACAAGGATATAATGAATTAGTAAAGGGTAACGAGAGTTTTGCTCAATCTTTAAAGTTTTTAGGTATTCAACATAGTGGTTCGCCTGATGAACTTATGGAACAAATGCGTGCTAGATGGCGTACGCTTGAGAGTGATGAACAACGCCGTCAATTCTTGTCATTCGCAAGTGATTTTGGATTTAGTCCCGGTTCGTTAGCTCGTATGTTCTCTGCGACATCAGAGCAATTAAAAGAAGCCAGAGAAATGCAATCAAGGATGTTATCTCCAGATGGTATAAAGGCATTAGATGATTTTTATACCGACATTGGTAATATAAACAAAGAGCTTGAGAACCTAGAAGACAGGATGTCTAAGGCTTTTGCCGATACTACTAAAAAATCAAGAGAAGAAACAAAAGAAACATTACGCTCAGAGTTTGCACAAGCTATATTTGACGCATTTGGAGTTGCTGGTGGTATATTATGGGGCGCGGCAGCAGATGTCGGTACGGGTGTATTAAAAGCAGCTTTTTTACCGGGTGCGTGGGCTGGTGAGGGTCTTGCTTATTTAAATAAGCCTGTCGGCGGTTATCCTGTTGGTTCTCAAAAAGTTTTTTATGACAATAGGGAATTTACCATCAATGCAAATAGTGAGGAAATGGGTGCTAGATTGGCGAATGATATTAACCCGTCGTTTTCTGACGTTGTTACAAATGCGGCTTTAGGGAGTTTAATTGAATAATGGATATTGTTGATAAACTTGTAAAATCAGTTGGGGGTTTAAAAAAGAAAGGAGAGCAGTTTCTTTCCTATGCTTTAGACTTTGGAGAGGACTTTGAAATAAAATTAGACATTGTTGGCGAAGAACATTTAGTTATGGAAAACGACATAACTGACAACTATGTTGAAACAAATGTTGCTTATCAAGACCAAATATCAGTAAAACCTATACTTTATACTATAACAGGAGAGGTGGGCGAATTGGTTTGGTATAGAAAAGATGCTGTTGAATCTTTATTGTATTCTTTACCATCAAAACTAACAAGTGTCGCTTCTTTCTTGCCACCTACAACAAAGACAGTAAACAGTATAAGAAATAAAGTTATCAAAGTGTCTAATTACATAGATTCTGCAGATAATTTTCTAAACAGAATGGCAAATCTTTCTGATGTTGATAGTATGCAACAAAAGATATTTAATAAGATTAAAGAAAAGCGTGATTCTCGAGGGATTGTGAATATAAAGACACCTTGGGGCGATTTAAAGGGATATGCTATTACAAAATGCGAGTTTTCTCAACCAGAGAGAACAGAAGATAAAACAATCATTTCTATTACGTTTAAAGAAATAAGATTGACAGAGCTTAAACCCGTAAAGTTTGATGCTAAGAAATATAAAGGGATTGAGAACCTCTTAAGACAGCCATTGTCTGAAAAGGGTAGAACCACTGGAGAAAACATAAAAGAAAGTGACAAATCAACTGTTTTGTCTAAAGTTTTAATGGGTGTTACAAGATGAAGAAACTAACAACGATTGATTCTAGTTCTAAGCAATCTCTGTACTATGTGACAGATGAGGGCGAACAGATAAAACTAAATTTAAGATATATGCCAAGAAATGAAATATGGTATCTTGATTTAGAGTCTGAAACGTTTAACGTAAATGGGGTTGCTCTTTTATGTTCTTTAAATGTTTTAGACAAATATCGTAATTTGGTAGATTATGGTATTATGATTGGGACTATTGATGGTAATGACCCTTGGCAAGTTACAGACTTTGAAACGGGCTATGCTTCATTATATATGTTAAATAAACAAGAATTAAAAGAGATTTCTGGGATATTAGATGGAGAAAACCAAGGTTAAATTAAACAGAAAATATGAACTTCTAATCCAAAAGCAAGACAAGAACGGTATGCCTTTGGATGAAGCTTATATTGTTAAAAACCCCATCACAATCAAATTCTCTGTTGTTAGAAGTGTTTATTCTGGTGTTTCTAATATGACGATAGATATTTATAACCTTGCGCCTGACACCAGAAACAATATGTTCAAGGATTGGTTTTATGACGTTGAAAAAGAAAACCTACTTTGGATTGCCTTAAATGCTTCGTATGAAGGGCACGGGATGACGTGTATATTTATGGGCGATATTTGGAATGCTTATAGTATGCGTCAAGGAACAGATATTATAACCAGAATACAAGCTGTCTGTGGGCTTCGGAATATGACGCAGAACGTCAATATAACTCTTTCTGCACAATCTACCACTGAAGATGTTTGCAACGCTTGTATGGGCGATTTAAAGAGCCTTAAAAAAGGAAAATGGTCTGTAACAGATTATACATTTACAGAACCTATCGCATTGATGGGGAAGCCTCTGGCCATATTGAAGCAATATAACCCAGATAAGAATGTTTTTGTAGATTTGGATAAAGTAAATATTTTAGGTCAAGATGAAGCTTTTGTGGGATATGTACCTTTAATAAATGACGCTTCTGGTTTGTTAGCCGCGCCAGAAAGAAAAGCATCAACACTTATAATTAAGATGTTGTTTGAACCAGAGCTTTTGATTGGCCAAGTTATAGAGATAAACTCAAAATATGCTCCACAGTTTGATGGCCAGTACAAGATATTTGGGTTAAGGCACGAAGGTATAATTAGTGATTCTATTGCTGGTAATTGTATAACAACGATAGAATTAAATGTTGGCTCTGAACTTTATGGGAACTTTAAACAGGTATGATAATAAATCCAAATACAGATAAAACCTTGTCGGAAGCACTTGAAGTTTGTTTTGAGCAATTTTCAAGTGTTTTGAATTGTGTTAAGATAGGTAAAATACTTTCTTTTGATAAAACAAAACAAACGTGCAATATAGAGATATTGCATAAGATGAAAAACCAGTATATTGCAACAAGGAACGAGTTATTAGACTATCCAGAGCTTCAGGATGTGCCAGTTGTTGTTATGGGCGGTGGTGGTGCATACACATCATATCCTATTTCTGCTGGAGATGAATGTGTTGTATTATTCAATGACTATCAAAAGGATGGTTGGCAAAATACTGGAGAACCTGCACAGACATTTATCCAACGTAAGCACAATATAGCAGACCCTATAGCGATTGTTGGGCTTCGTTCTTTGCCAAAGGCAATACAGTCATACTCTGATTATCTTGATTTGCATTATTCAGACAATTCAAGTATAATTGTTGGAGAAACTGTTGAGGTCAATAATAGTACAATTAACCTTAATGGGGATGCTAATGTTACTGGGGCTGTTACCGCTCCCACATTAAATGCGACAGATGCGGCAACAGGAACATTTGTATCGTCTGATAGTAAAACGATTACCGTGGTAAATGGTATTATTACGGCAATATCATAGGAGAGGTTATGATTTTTAGGTCATTAGATGGTAATTGGGATTGGAGTTTTGGTAGAGGTAAGTCTGATTACGCTACAGATTCGGAGGCCATTGCCTATGATGTAAAAAGCAAGATTTTATCTTGGATTGGCGATTGTTTCTTTGATGATACTGCTGGTATTGACTGGAAAAATATAATTGGGACAAAAGACCAGAAGTCACAATTAGATAGAGCTATTAAAAAGATTGTTGTTGACGAGTATGGCATTGTTGATTTGTCTTTCTTTGAAAGTGAAATAATTGATAGAAGTTATCATTGTAATTTAAGGTTTAAAACTATTTTTAATGAAACGATAGAGGTGAAAATATAATGGCTGATTCTTTTACATCTTCTGGATTAACTGTTGCAACGCTTGATGAATTAGTAACGCAACTTGAGAATGATTTTAAAACTATATATGGAGATGATATTAACATTGAATCAAACTCTCCAGATGGACAGTTATTAAATATATTTGCCCAAGGTGGGTCTGACATTAGAGAAATATTGAAACAGACTTATGATTCTTTTGACCCCGACAATACATCTGGTCGTATTCTTGATGAACGTTGTGCGATTAACAATGTTTATCGTAAGGGTGGTACTAGAACAACTGTTAATATTACGATTGTGACAGACCGTGCTGTGCATCTTGATGGGGCAAGTGAAGATTTCCAATCTGGATATACTATTCAAGATGATGCTGGCACAAAGTTCTTGTTGTCTAATTCTGTTGATTTACAAGCTGGAACTCATACAGATATTGAGTTCCAATCGCAAGAAATCGGGGCAGTAGAAACAACACCGAACACAATTACAACGCCAGTGACGGTTGTTTTAGGCGTTATTTCTGTTAATAACCCAACAGCAGGTACAACTGGTGTAAACGAGGAAACGGATGCTCAATTAAAGATACGCAGACGTCAATCATTATCAATAGGCTCTACTGGGTATTTAAATGGATTACAGGCTTCTTTATCGCAGTTAGAAGGTATGGTTGATGTAAAGGTTTATGAAAACGAAACGAACTCAACTGTTGACACAATACCCGCTCATTCAATTTGGGTTGTCGTTGATGGTGGTACCGCTTCAGATATAGCCGATACAATCTTTAAAAAGAGAAGTGCTGGGTGTGGTATGAAAGGTTCTCAATCATATACTATTTTAACACCTAGCGGACAAAACTTTGTGGCAAAATGGGATAATAAGATTACAAAGGCACTTTCTATTAAGTTTAATATTCAGAAAACATTAGCGACTGCAACATTTGATACAGATGTTATCGCTCAATATATAGCAGATAATTTAAGCTTTGGTATTGGAGAGGGTGCTAATACTTCAGATGTCACAACATTAGCACAAGAAGCAATAAATGTTAATGGGGGTAACGGTGTTGCTTTAAATGTTTTAATATCTGATGATGGGGGTACAACTTGGGTAGAATATATTGCGCCAACAATCGCAACAAAGATAGTTGCCGCAAAAAGTGATATAACACCAACTGTGTTGTAAGGAGATAATATGTCTTTTGATTATGGGAAATATCTGTCTAACTTATTGATTATACAATATAATTCTAAGCCGAGGGCTTCTGCGACAATACAGTCAATAGCAAAAATGTTCCCTGATGATTTAATTCTGTCTGTACGTGATGGGTTTGATTTAGAAACTGCGACAGGTAAACAGTTAGATATATTAGCCAAATACATTGGGGCAGATAGAGGATATACTGATAATAACAATCAAAAGGCCGTATTAACAGATGATGAGTTTAGAATTTTATTAAAATTAAATATAATTGTTAATACTGGTACTGGAACTCTTTATGGTTTAGAAACCAATCTATATAATTTATTTGGGACTGGTATTCGTGTTGTAGAGGGTAAAGACGGTAATGGTAATCCTAATATGACATTAACATATTATATACGAAGTGATTGGGAAAATGTTGGCCTAGCGGCTGTTCAGCAGAAGATTTTGCCACATCCGACAGGGGTTGGATATACATATAATTTGGCTGCTTTAACGAAGTACTTTGGGTTTATTGAATACACTGATACATCACATCCGTTCACAACAGGGTTTAGAGATTATAATGACCCGACAAAAGATGGCGAGATGTATTCTTATGATAAAGTGATACAGTAGTGATTTGAAAAACAGAATAAAAAATGTTATTATATAAAAAAGGAGATTAAAATGGCTAGATTAAGTCGGGTATATCAAAAGGTTTTTGCTTCCAATGCATCGAACAATGGTGTATTTGGTTCTTTACAAGCCGGTAATCCTCAAACAAGTAATGATGTCGCTACATTGCAATCTTTGAGTGCTTTTGAGAATGGTTGGGATGACGCTATTGAACAAGGAGATAAGCTTCCCCCCTTAGAGGAATTCCAAGGTATTCAATATGGCATTTCTTATCAGCAAGCCTATATGCTTCAAGAAGGCATACCTGAGTGGGAAGCAAACACACCTTATTATAAGGGGAGTTTGGCTAAAATAATTTCTGGTACTTCTTTTAAGCTTTATTGTTCTTTAGCAGACAACAATACTGGTAATGTTGTTACGAATACTACATACTGGAAACTTATTATGGACAGTGATGACTTGTACGCACTAGACAGCACTGTTGTACACAATACTGGTGATGAAACTATAGCTGGCACAAAAACATTTTCAAGCACTATTTCTGGTAGTATTGATGGTAATGCAGCAACGGCGACTAAAGCAACAGGTGATGGGAATGGAGATACCATTTCATCTACTTATGCAAAGTTAGCCGCTGATAATACATTTTCTGGAAATAATACGTTATCTGGGGCTAACAAATTTACTGGGTCTGTTGAAATAAATAGTTCTGGTGCTGGTATTGAATTAGTCCCAAGTTCATCAACAACGGTAGGTGGTATTATTGATTTCCATTTTGCTGGTTCTAGTGCTAACTACACATCTCGAATTATTGAAGACGCAAGCGGTCAATTAAGCATAAAAGGTGATAGGCTTATGGTGCCAGACTCAACAACCGCTGGGTCAGCCATAGCTACAAAAGCTATTTCAAAAGGGGCTAACGGATATTTAAAACTAAGTAACGGAGTTATAATCCAATGGGGTAGATTTTCAACAGAAGACCCAACAATTACTTTCCCAACGGCATTTTCAAACACAAATTATTCTGTTTGTTGTACTGAAAACAGAGATACAACAAATGCTGACGCTTGTTGTTGGGATAGTAAAACAACTACTACTGTTAAACTTTATACTCAAAGAACATCTGGCAACTGGATTGCAATAGGATATTAAAGGAGAAAAAATGAGCGAATATTATATAGGACAAAAATTTAGTGAGATGTACCCACAAGAAGCGGCTACTTGGTGCAACGAAAACAACGCTTATATCAAAGAATTAGACCCTGTTGATGATGTGCGTCAGTTCGAGATATTTGAGAATGAGCCGTATGTACCGACTTATGATGATATTGACAGGATGAGAGTTAACTATCGTAAATCGAATATTGACGATAGAACGCTTGCTCGTTCACGTAAAATGGCGAATGGTACTTGGACAGAAGAGGATGAACAAGCCTATATTGCTCTGGATGCAGAAGTTACTGCTTATATTGAATCGCATTTCCCATATCCATCGGAGTAAAATATGTGCCAAAATGTTCGTTCTGCCATTGATGTTATAAAGGTTCAAAAAAGAAAAACCCTAACAAAGGAGGAAACTCTGATGTTATTTACTAAAGTTATTGAGGACTCCGAAAAAATGGGGGAACGAATGACAAATCTTGAAAAAGAAGTTCAGGATGTTAAACAAACTGTTCGGGACACTCGGCAAGAGGTTTCAGATATGAATAAGGTTGTGAACCATATATTAAAAATCCTTGAAGATAAGAAAAAAGAGAAAAAGAAAACATTTTTGGAAAAATTAAAAGATATGCCAAAATATTTTTGGATAACTCTTTGGATTATCATAATTGGATTATTTAGTTGGCTTGGTGTTCAATTAAATATTGCTGGGCTTGGAGATATAATTAAAGGGGGATAGATGAACGATATTATTCAAGAGTTTGAGGGCTATGTAGCACAAGCATATCCCGACCCATTAACAGGCAAAGAGCCTTGGACATACGGTTATGGTTCGACAATAAAAGCAGATGGAAGCCCTGTTAAATGTGGAGATTTTATCGAAAGAGAACCGGCAAAAGCACTTGTGCGTGATTGGTTGATTAAGAACGCTAATCCAGTTATTGCTACTATTCCGTACAGATTAACAGAAAATCAAAAACAGGCATTGGAAAGCTTAATCTATAATGTCGGAGCTCCGGCGTTTAAGAAGTCAAAACTTTACACAGCGATATGCAAAAAGGACTTCTACAACATATTTAAGGAGTGGGATTTCGGTGTAAAGCAATTAAAGGGGCTTGCTAAACGGCGTGCCAGAGAGCTCGACTACTTCATGAGGGACATATGAGATATTTATTATTATGTTTGTTTTTAACTGGCTGTGCTGTCGATAAGTGTAATGATTATGTCGTTGCTTATGATTGCACAGAAAAGTATAGTACAGATTGCCGTGAGCATTACTTAGAGATGTGTGAAGCCTGCGAAAGAGAAAATAACTAATATGTTTACTTTTAAAACAAAGATAATTATTGTATTTTCTTTTTTAGTGTTTCTCGCTATATTTTATATTTGGAGTATTAAGAATGCGTATGATAAAGGATATAACCAACACGCTTTGGAGGTGGCTAAAATCGCTACTGAAGTGGTTATTGGAAGTAATAATGATATTTTAGTTGCTGCTCAAGTTGTCAAAGATAAAGAAAAGGAAATCAAAGATGATGAAATATGTAGCACTATTTGGAATTTTGATTTGCGCCAGTGCTTGCACTAAAACTGAATATGTTGTAGTGCAAAGGTGCCACGCTTTACCAGAGCCACAATGGAAAACAGTAGAGCAATTATATAAAGACGATATTTTCGTTAGAGCATATTTAAAAGAGTGTACGGAAGCCAAGTGATTTGACTTATACTTTATTTTTTGATAGAATAAAGAAAAAGGAGAATTTTTATGAGTTTTTCTGACAACAGCGGCGCAATAATTGTCGTAAAGGGAGATGATACAAACTTCAATGGGCAACAATTCTTAACGTTACGGTTAAACACAGAAGTTTGGAATTTGTCTGATTTTGAGGCTGTATTTTCTCTTTGTGGTATTACAAAGAAGTTTAATGATATTTCAAGTGGTGTAATTGATATAAACTTTTCTGCACAAGAAACGGCGAGTATGCCGTTTGGTATGCAGAATGGTGTTTTGCGTTTTTATGATAGAACTCATAAAAGGGCCACTATTGAGAGTTTAATACCGTTTGAGTTTGTAAGCGTTGTGCACGGTGATTCTATCGCAACACGACCTTACGAAATGACGATTAACGTTGAGCAGGGTGGCGAGAACGTCCTTGAAATTACTGTGGAGGCTGGTGTAAGTGTTGAGGTTGGAACGACAGAAACTTTGCCTGCTGGTTCTGATGCGTATGTAGAAAACGGTGGAACTCCTAACCATTTAGTATTAAACTTTGGCATCCCACAGGGTATTCAAGGTATTCAGGGTGAGCAAGGCCCAAAAGGTGACGACGCAACAATCGTTATAAGGAGATTATAATGGCTGGTGTAATGTACTTAGGAAATCAGATGGTAAGCCCTGTAATTGTGCAGGGTAACGCAGAATATGTTGGTAGAGAATTGACACAAGGTGGTAAATATCAGGTCGTACAAGGGACATCTTATACAATGCCAGATGCTGTTAAAGACGTTGGTGACGATGGATGTCGTTTTTTGTTTGATGGTAACGATAATATAACAACTTTTAACTCTGGTAGTTTAGAAAATATATCTGGATATAACGCTTTTAATAATTTTTTTGCCAGTTCTGCGATAAAAAATATTAACTTTAATTCTGTAAGAAACGTAAGTGGAGATTATGCTTGTTCTCAACTCGCTTATTGGTGTGGCTCTGTTGAAACTATATCTTTTAATTCTTTAGAAAGTATAACTGGTAATAATTCTTTTGATGCATTTGCACAACATAATGAGTATGAAGCTGGAAGTGCTCCTATCTTTTCATTTAATTTTGATAATTTGAAAACAATAACTGGTGATGGGGTTTTCTTTCAAGGAATAATTTATAGAAAAGTTAAAAATATAATATTCCCAAGTTTAGAAACAGTTATCGGTGATGATGTTTTTGACCATTTTTATAGAGAACAAGCTGACACTTTGGAAACAATAGAATTTCCAAAATTAAAAGTTGTTAATGGCTCTTTTGGACGTGTGTTATATAGTTCTAATTTTTTAAAACTTACAACTGTTGATTTTTCTTCATTAGAAGAATTGGGCGAATATGGGTTTAATTATTTTTTTGGGAAAAGACCGACAAATATTTCCTTTATAGAATTTCCAAAGTTGAAAAAACTTTATTCAGAGGCTTTGACTACGTTTGCACCAACGTCATTGAAAGTTTTAATCTTTAGAGCGTTAAATGCAGATTCTTTTGGTGAATATACTAACCAGTTCGGTGGTATGTTATCTGGTTGTTCTAATTGCACAGTTTATTTTCCATCTGAATTAGAGCCTATTATAGGAGATTGGGAAGATGTTTGGTCTGGGTTTGGTGGAACAGATACTGTTGTTGTTTTTAGAGCACCGATGAATTTAACTATTGAAACAATTCCAGAAAACGCTACTATATCTTTTAACGGTTGTAAAGAAGGAAACACGCTTTTATCGGTCGAGAATACAAGTTATTATATTGTTTCAAATAATGAAAATGAAAATGTTTTATGTTCAGAGGGGAACTTTATAGAAAACGATGAAAGAACAATTACCATTAACATGGGATATTATACATATAATAAAATAACAATAAATGCTGGAAGTAGTTTCGATGGTTCGAAATTGTATTGGAGAGATACACCGATTGAACTGATTGAAGAAGAAACAGGGATTTATTCTTGTTATGTAAACAATGTAATTGGTGAAACACTAACTTATAAAAACACAGGTTCGACACAATACAAACCTGCAAATCAGTCTTTTCAAACAACAGGTGAAGATTTAACAATTACATATACCCCTGAAGAACGAGAAACACAAACATTTACAAGACCTAATTTAACGTCTAATGGAACGTTAGGGGGAAGTAATTTTGCTGTAACAGCGAGTTCTGTAACAGATGCTTATAAAGCTGTTGATTCTTCTACTTCAACAGCGTGGTCGTCAGCAAATTATTCAAGCGATAACTGGTATGTTTTTTATAACCCTCACAAGTTATCTCTAAACTCTATTACACTCACATGGTCATCAAGTACTTATAGAGCGATAGAAATAGTGCTTTACGGAAGTAATGACAATAATAATTGGGACCAAATTGGTTCTTATTCAACATCCAATTCTTCAAGCTATACATTAAATGCTGGTGGAACTGGCTTCTATAAGTATTATAAATTGGTACTAACTAGAAGTAGTTACTATATTGGTATCAAAAATATTGTTATCGACGCTTTGGAGGATATATCTGAATGATTTTAAAAACAACATATATCGGCACTTTAAACGGCGTTCACGGGGTTTGGTGTGGGTTTAAACCAGATGGTGCCATTATTACAAAAGAGATACCAATTCTTTATCCTGACCCGGAACACAAACTGCGTAAAAAGGGCGATGAAGAATTGCTTGACTTTGTTATATTAAAAGAGGATGATACAGAGGACAACTACGAAGAAGTGGAGGAACCGAAAGATGCCGAGTGATACAGAAGTTCAACAACTTGTCATTTATGTTGGAACGCAAGCTAAAATTGACGAAGCTCGCCAGGCTGGAACGATTGGACCTGATGATTTTGTTGTTGTGACTGACGCACCAGAACTTCAAACGAAGCTAACATCTGCCAACGCTGGCAACGGGATTGCAATTACGGAAGTCGGTGGTGTTGTTAAAATTTCCAACACGCAAACGTCGGCAGAATGGGGCAACATTCAAGGCTCTATCAACACACAGGCCGACTTATGGGCATATTTGACAGAGATTGGTGTCCTATCTAATTTAACAACGGCAGAGAAAAATACTTTAGTGGGGGCTATAAATGAAGTTAATGGTATCGCTGGGGCGGCCCTTCAACCTAGCGATGTTGTAAATGCGGTTAATTCTACTGCTACGAATAAGCCTTTGTCTGCTAATATGGGTAAGGAATTACAAGACCAGATTGATAATTTAAGTGCTCGTGGTCGTTTTTTAGCATTATGGAACTGTGCAACAGGCTTAGCGCAGAGTAACCCACCTGAAAGTCCGTACACCTATAAAACTGGTGACTATTTTATTGTAGGAACTGTTGCGAGTGGTGGTGGGACTAATTACAAACCAAATGGTGCTACATATACAACAGGTGTTGCTTCTACGACGGTGGAAACAGCAGAAGTAGCCGTTGACGATGTCTATTATTATGATGGTACGAATTGGCGATTACAATCAAATGCACAAAAGACATTATCGTTTGTAAACATTGCCGGTGACCCGTACGATAATAGCAACTTAGCCGGCGCATTAAACGCAAAAGTAAGCGGTGTTACATTAAATGGAACGGTCGTTACACCAGATTCAAATTATGTTGTAAATCTTCAAAACATTTGCACAACAAATACGGTTCAAACAATCGGAGCCGCTAAGTTTATTGTCGGAACTGATTATGGCGATGGTATGCAGAAGAATATATTTGCAGCCTTGTCAACAGAATCATCTTCTACCGCTGGTTGGAAAGGACGTATGCTTGTTGGTGCAAAGAACCTTACTTTCTTGATGGGTGCTTATGGTGGAATGGCTGGTTTAGGCGCACATTCTTGGACAGATTCTGCGGCTGCTACTGGTGCGGCGTGGGCGGACTTTTACATTAATCCTGACGGTGCAAAAACAGTTTATATTGGTGGTTATGGCTGGAAAGTAAACTCCGGTTGGTTTAGGGTTCAAAATACTGGTAGCATAAGTAATGGCAAGATACAAGTAAACATAGGTGACATAAATACCCCAAATTGGAAAGATGTTGCTTATAAAGGCGAGAATTTATCTGACTTCAATGATGATGTTGGAATCGTACAATCTGTTAATAATATAACACCAGTAAGCGGGAATGTAACATTAAATGCGGCAACTTTTGTTGATTGGGTAGATTGATGAGGTTTGTAAAAACACTTGACAATATCAGCGGACTTCCTTATGGATATACAGAGGTAGAGTATCTTGCTTCTAATGGGAACCAGTATATTGATACTGGGTATAATCCAGGTGCTAATGCAGGTACTTTTACTTTTGATATAGGGGTAAAAAACACTTATGCTCAAAGTGGGCGTGGTGCGATAGGTTCCCGTTCTATTGACGCAGGTAGAAACTGGGTTATCGCAAGCACTGTGAACGAAGGTACAACGTTCCAACAGTTTGGGTATGGGAATACTTATACCAATGTAAATTGTGCTTCATCTGACAAATACCAAAGGTTAAGGTCATACCTTACTGATACTGATTATGTCGTGGATGCAAGAATGGATGGTTCTGTTTATTCTTCATCATTTACAAAGCAAACATTCACCAACACTGCGAACGTATATCTATTTGGAATTAACAATAAAGGCTCGTTGTTTTCTAGCTTTCCGTTTATTGGGAATATGTATTATGCAAAAATGTATCAGGACGGTGTGTTGGTTCGGGATTACATACCCTGCTTAGACCCACTGGGTGTACCTTGTATGTATGACAAGGTTGGTAGAAAGCCATATTATAATGTCGGTACGGGTGATTTTACTTATGGGCGTAAGATAATTCCTGTAAAATATGTTCGGACAACTGGTGTTCAGTATATCAATACAGGATATAGACCACATAGCGAAACAGTTGTTGAAACTAAGTTCAAAATGAACGAAAGCACAACTAATAACTTCAAGTGGATATTTTTAGCAAGAAACAATACAGTTGCTGGTGATGGGTATGGTTTTGGTTGTAATGGTTCTGGTTACATAACATCTGACTATAATAACCGTGTATCTGGAGACCAAAGATTTGTGTCTGGGACAACTTATACGATTGTAAAGGATAAAAACATTTGTAAGGTTAATAATATAGTTTTAACAAATGAAGTTTCGACATTTACTGTAAATTATCCGTTATGTATGTTCACGTTGAATGACCACGGCAATATCGCTACAACAACTACACTTCCATCATTGGATTGTTATTATTTTAAGATTTCAGACCAAAATGGTTTAATGCGTGATTATATTCCAGTTCGGGATGAAAACAATGTGGGCTATATGTTTGATAGGGTTTCGCACTTCCTATTTGGCAATACTGGTGGTGGTGAACTTGGCATTGGTGAGGATATTTATGCTCATAAACTTCGTCTTATTAAAGACGGTGGTGAACTTCCAATAGGATATAAGAGGTTGGATTATATCCAAACAAGTGGTACGCAGTATATTGATACTGGGGTTGTGGCAAAATCAGGGTTAAGTTCGGTTCTTAATTTTGAATATACAGATGTTGCGACAACTTATTCTATGTTAGACGCTCGGTCAGGGAATAACAGGTTCTATTTATGCCATTGTGGCAGACCGTCAAGTACTTCATATTTTTACTATGGATATGGCTCTGCGACACAATCCTCGACGACACCTGTTACAAATACGAGATATTTTGTTGAAACCAGCTTGGCTTCTGGCTCTCAAAGTATGAAAGTCAATGGCACAACAATAGCGAGTGGTTCAGACTCATCGACTTATAACTTAGGGGTTAATCTGTATTTGTTTGGTATGAATTACAGCACACCACAGTATTTGGCAAAAGCAAAACTTTACTGCTGTAAGATAAAAGACGGCGATACATTGGTTCGGGATTATGTTCCTTGCCTAGACCCAACAGGAACGCCCTGCTTATTTGATAAGGTATCAAGAACTGCTTTCTATAATGCAGGAACAGGTAGTTTTACTTATGGGCATATTTTAACACCTGTGGAGTACCTTGAAAGTTCTGGAACACAATACATTGATACGGGAATAAATGCCGATAGCAACCTTAACATTGAGTTTAAGTATAAACTAAATAGCACATCTAGTGTTTCAAGATTTGGTGCACTAAATTCTACTGGGACGTTGCGACATCATATTCAATGTAATAATATGGCTGTAATAGAATACTTTGCTAACACAAATAGCAATAATCCTTCTGTTTCAATTCCTACAGACACAAAGCCACACACTATGTATATTGATGTAGCTAGTAGAAAAGTAAAATATGATAGTGGAGAATATGCATTTTCAGGTACTGCTGGTTCATTTAACTGTGGTATGAACTATTGGTTGTTTAAAAGAAATTCAAATAATACCACCTATCAAACAGGGTTCAATGGTAGAATCTACTATACAAAAATGTGGTATAGTGGGGTTTTGGTTCGGGATTTAGTACCTGTTCGGGATGAAAACAATGTTGGTTATATGCTCGATAAGGTTTATGGTACTATTTATTCAAACATTGGCACAGATTCTTTTGCTCTTGGTAGTGATTATCCAAAGAAAAGCGTAAGAATTGTCAATAGCGTTTTCCCTGATTATGAAATCGGTGAATACATACAAGCAAGTGGAACGCAATATATTGATACTGGTTTTAAACCAAACAATAACACGACAATAGAGTGTATAACCTCATTTACAAATTCGTTTAATATAGCTGCTTGTAGATGGTCTGGTTCGCCTACATACGATACTTATGGGTTCTATAAATCTACATCATCGCAAATTAACAAGCCTATTGTGGGATATTATGGCAAATATTCTGATGATGAAATTGCCTACGCTTACAACTATGTGGATAATACAAAAGTAAAAATGACCATATCCCCTACAATATTTGCAGTAAAGAGTGTCGATAATAGTAGTTACAATGTGCAACAAACAATAACGCAAAGCGCATATCAGTCACCGTATAATTTGTGGATTTTTGAGGATAACAACTTGGGCTCGCCTATTGGTGGTAGTACGGGTGTATGTAAAATGTATGACTTTAAGATTTGGGATGATGGTGTTTTAGTTCGTAATTTCTTACCAGCTAAAAGAAAGTCAGATAATGAAGTAGGTATGCTTGATATTGTGAATAAAGTGTTTTATACTAATTTGGGCTCGGGCTCGTTTACATTCCAACCGAAAGGATAATAGATGTCAAATATAGAAAATTCAGTAACACAACTTCGAATAAACCGCCTTACAAAGACACAGTTTGATGGTGCAACTGGGTTAAACCAAAATGAATTGTATTTGGAAGACCCACTTTTCAATGGTGGCAAGATATTGGCTACTGATTCTGCTGGTGATATTGTTGAAACAGACCAAACACCTATTTCAATACAGCCATTAACTGCAACAGATAGCATAACGCTGTCGGATAATGTTTTATATGAGGGCGGAGAACAAACATCTTTAACGGTTGCTGTACCTTCTACCCCTACTGTTGGGTTTATTTGTCAGATTACATTTAAGTCTGGTAGTACGGCAACGACATTTACGGAAACCGCGGGTACTATTTACTGGAACCCTCGTGGAGATGATGTGTCATTTGATGGTGCATTAAATCAATATGTATTTGTTCCTGATACGAATAAGGTATATACTATAATTATTCATTATAACGGGTTTAATTTTGTAGCTGAAGTGGAGGGAAACAATGCTGTGTAAGTTGGTTGATGGGCAATTAAAGGTTGCTGGTGGTAGGATTTTGGTAAGCGGGGACTTAATTGTGTCTAATCCTCGTGAAGAAGATTTTATCAATGCGGGATATAAACCTGTTGAGGATAATCGGTTAGAGGAAAAAGAGGGTTATTATCAGGTGCCAGAATATACCGAAGAAGAAGATAAAATCGTAATAAACTATCATTATGAGGAAATACCAGAAGAACCTGAGGAGGTTTAATGACGAAGCCTTATTTATACCAAGTAGAGTACATTGAATCTACTGGGACACAATACATTGATACTGGATTTACTGGCGACCAAAACACCAGAATAAAGTTTGATTTTCAACTAACAGATACAACATCTATTAGGGCGGTGTTTGGTTCAAGAACCTATAATGGGACAAATGTTACTCGTGGTAGGTATTTTTATCCTATCTTGGGGGAACATCAAGACGTGATTGATAGATTCCAGTTGGGTTATGGAACAGAATTATATCGTGTTGAAAATATAACCACGCCAAACGCCAAATATGTCATTGATTTGGATAAAAATGTTGTAAGGGTGAACGGGATTGTCAAGAATACCTTTACAACTACAACATTTACGAACCCATCTTCAATTCTGTTATTTAACTGCCATACTGGTTCTAGTGGTACGGAATTGGATACCCGTTATGCAAAAGTAAAGGTTTATAGTTGTCAGATTTGGGACAATGGGATTATAGCTCGTGATTTTATTCCTGTTATAGATAATCAGTTAATCCCTGCGTTATATGACCGTGTAAACGGTGTAATGTATTATAATAGAGGCACAGGTCAATTTAATATTGGTTCTATTGTAACCTCAAAAAGTGGTAAAAGCCCACTCCGTAGGAAGTTGGCTGGTATTCTTTCTAACCTTAAAAAGAAAAGACCTTATTATTGTGAAGTGGAATATCTTGAATCTGATGGGAGCCAATACATTGACACAGGTGTTTTGGGTAATGGTGAGTTTGATGTAGATTATATTTACAGACAAACTCAGGATACAGCAAACGCCATTTTTGCTGGTACACGTTCTTCTTCACAGCACCTAAACTTTGGACAAAGAAGTAATGGAACTGGTGGTGGTTTTTCAATGGCTTATCTTGGTAATTTTTGGATAGCTGGTTCTACACCAAACATAAACACAGATATAAGAGTTCAGATAAGTTATAAGAATGGAAGTCAGTCGGGTAGTTTAAATGGGACTGCTTTAACTGGGAATACTTTATCTGGGACAGAAGCAACAAATCTTTCTATATATTTATTTAAACGGCATCATTATGGGACAGATGATGTATCTGGCTTGGTTGGTAGAATTTATTATTTTAAAATATGGAATAATGGTTTATTAGTTCGTGATTATATTCCTGTTTTAGACTGGAACTACACACCTTGTATGTATGATAAGGTAACTGGACAGTTATTCTATAATCAAGGGACTTGATATGTCAGATAGAAAATATACCATTTATTTGCATAAAAATAAGATAAACGGCAAGGTTTATATTGGACAAACTGGTATTGACCCAAAAATCCGCTGGGGTGCGAATGGTAGGGGTTATACAGATGAAACTTATTTTGTTAAAGCAATTAGAAAGTATGGATGGAAAAACTTTGAACATATTATACTTGAAACAGATTTAACTCTTGAGGATGCCAATGTTCTTGAAGAATACTATATTCAAAAATATAAATCACTAGACCATAATTACGGGTATAATCTAAAACACGGTGGTTCTCTTGGTGGGCACACAGAAGAAACTAAAAGGAAAATATCTTTAGCACAAAAAGGAGTTCCTGAAAAAGAAGAAACAAAACGTCATTTATCTGAAATTCAAAAAGGGCATCATCGTTCTCCAAAAACCGAATTTAAAAAAGGTAATATACCTTGGACAAAAAGTAAAAAATTACCACAGTATATGGTTGAAAAGATGAAAGAAAGAGCGTTAGGTAATAAATATAATTTAGGACATAAGTGGACAGAGGAACAAAAGAAAAAACAATCCGAAAGAATAAAATCAATTTTCACGCCAGAAAGACTAAAAAAGATGTCTGATTCTATGAAGGGACACATACCTTGGAATAAAGGAGTTCGTATGACACCTGAACGCTATGAAAAATGTAAAGCTACAATGTTTAAGAAAGGGATGAAACCTCCTGTTGTAATTCCTGTTTTGTGTATTGAGCTTAATAAAAAATACGATTCTATAAAAGAAGCCGCTAGTTCTCTTGGATTAAGGTGTTCTAATATATGTAATTGTTGCAAGGGAAGGTTAAAAAAAACGGGTGGTTATCGTTTCAAATATGTTTTAGAAGGAGATGTAAAATGAGCGATTTTCTCTATGGTCGGGAAATCCATTTGTAGATTATCTGGAAGGCACTGGTACACAGTATATTGATACTGGTATTAAACTAGATAATAATTCCTCTGTTGAGCTGGACTATCAACTTACACAGGCTACACAGTCTCGCGCTGGATTATTTGGTAATTTAACTTCTTCAATGAACGCAAGATATGGGTCTTTGCTGTCGCCGACAAATAATTACTTAGAATATGGATACGGTGCTGGAAACGTTTATTGGCAACAAGGATTACCAGATACAAATAGACATTTAATAAAGCAAGAAAAGAATAAGGTTTATTTTGATGGTACTTTAATAAATACATTTAACACTGCAACGTTTAGCATATCTGATTCTGCCCCACTTGGGAACTTTGGGTATCTAAATTATACGCCAGCACTAGCAAAGTATTACAGTTCTCGTTGGTGGTCTGGTGATACATTAGTCCGTGATTACAAGCCAGCCATAGACGAAAATGGTATAGGCTTTATGTTTGATAGAGTAACCCACTCTTGCTTCTTAAACGCTGGTACGGGTGATTTTCTATATCCTGCTAGAGAGTTAGATTATATTGAAAGTTCTGGCACTCAATTTATTTATACTGGAATAGATAACTGGAACAATACTTTACAATTTGAAATGAAGTGTAGTATTCAACAGCAATCTGCTGGAAACAAATCTTGGTTTGGGTGTTATGATAATTGGTCTGGTGGGTCTGTTATGCCAGGAATAGGAACTTATACGAATTATAGGGTTATGAATAACTTTAATACTGGTTATCAGGCGAGTTCTGGAACAGACATTGGAATTGCAAATGGGCAAGTGGGTATTTATAAGCTGAGTGAAGATTCTCTTTCTTGGAGTGAGGGGAGTGCGGTTGCTTTTGATAGAAGTAGAGTATTTACAAATACTACCCCATGTATTCTGTTTGGTACTTATTACTCTGGAGGTCCAAAAGAGTTTGCAAGTTTTAAGATGTACTATTTTAAGTTTTGGTTAAATGGTGGCTTGGTTCGTAATTTCATCCCTGTTTTCCAAGACGGTATCGCAGGAATGCTTGACAAAGTTAATGACGTATTCTATGATAATGACGGAACTGGCGATTTCTTGGTAGGAAAAATCGTGGAGCCTGAATATGAGTAAGTATGTACAAGATTTCTTGCCTCGATTTTTAGAGGCGGAGGCTGAGGCTCGTGAAGCTATGATAACTGAAACGGAGAGGCAAATACATCTGGCAAAGCAGTTTTGTCGATATGACAAAATGCAAAAGTTAGCAACAAATGATATAATAAGGAAAGTTGCAGAGCGAGCCAAGATGGAAACGATAAGATTGATGGAGAGGTTATGAGTGAAGAACAATATCCATTACACAGAGATGATAAGGAGTTTGTTCGAAACGAAACAATAACCATTGAAGCAATTAAGATATTTTCTAGGATAACCAAAGAAAAAGACAAACAAAAGTTAATAAATAGATATAACAATCTTGTTTCTCAATTAAGAAGCAAAGAATAGGTATTATAATACCATATTGTTTAAAACTTCAGAAAAGGCTCTTTCTGGCTCTCTCCACATCTTTTAGATACTCTGCTCTGCTCAAACTCGTTTTGTTGTTCTACGGTCATTTCTGACGTTCCCAGACCATATTTATTCACGAGGTCTGACAGAGAATAAATCTGGTTCATATTTCTAATCAAAAAAGCAGTGTTCCCCTTTTGAAGTGACATTATAATGGCTCGGTGGTTTCTGGTAATGCCAGTCCACCTTCCAACTCTTACTGTATTTTGATACCTATAAACAACATTTTCTCCCATCTTCATTGTGATTTTCTCCTTTTAGTAGATTGTTAATAAATTATTTTTCTCATACAAACGTATAAGCTCTTGTTCTTTTCTATAATTGTGTTGAGTAACATAGTTAGGGTCGTTGTAGAATGTTGGTGTTTTCTCCCCATCAAAACCAAATAAGTCTATTGATTTTGCCTGTGCATATAAGCATAAATCAATGGCCATAAATCCTGTGCTAGGTTGCGCCTCTAGTTTGTCCCTCATACGCTTTCTGTCTGGATTTGGTATGATAAAGTTCACTCTGTTGTCATAGTGGTTAGAGCGGTTTACAATCCATTTTGCGTGATATAGGTCTAGCTTTTCTGGTGGCATATTAAGAGCCAACATAACCATTGTTGTTGTGGTTCCCTGACTTTCTGGCTTAATTGTAAATCCGTTATTGAACCTGATAACAAAGTCGTGGCTATCTATTAAATCACCGTTTTTCTTATCAAAGATAGACTTGGCGTT
>Ga0265298_10002007_pt1 | contig 29310 bp, 24 predicted proteins | sample AusTroGonzalo_MG_3_FD_193486 | JGI IMG/M metagenome (GOLD analysis project Ga0265298, IMG submission 193486) | Bovine rumen microbial communities from tropical cattle in Woodstock, Queensland, Australia - Gonzalo_01 | ecosystem: Host-associated > Mammals > Digestive system > Stomach > Rumen ...
ATGCTCAGGCTGCGCTTTCTTCCAAAGAGCAAAGTCGGCCTGGTTCTTCTTCTCGCCGATACCAGCCAGTTCTCGACTCTCGTCCTTGATATTCTCTAATGAACGACCTGAGAGAATGCCGTACTTGAACTTCTTGTTATAGGCCTCGATATCGAAATAGATAGAACCATTGCTCTCGTAGGCAAAGCCATTATCAATGATCTGCTGAACAAGCTGTTGCTGCTCAATGATATGACCTGTTGCGTGAGGCTCGATACTTGGGCGAAGTACGTTCAACGCGTCCATATACTGATGGTAGCGATTGGTGTAGTACTGAGCAATTTCCATAGGTTCCAACTGCTCCAAGCGTGCCTTCTTGGCAATCTTGTCCTCACCTTCATCAGCATCGTGCTCCAAATGACCTACGTCGGTGATATTGCGTACATAACGAACTTTATAGCCCAGGTGCTTCAGATAACGGAACACCAAGTCAAAGGTAATAGCGGGGCGGGCGTGACCCAAATGGGGATCACCATAAACAGTAGGACCGCACACATACATACCCACATTGGGTGCATGCAACGGCTCAAAGCGCTCTTTTTGGCGCGTCAGCGTATTATAAATAACCAATTTTGATTCCATAATGCTTTCTCCTTGTTATAATGGTTGCAAAGGTACGAAAAAAAATCCGCCCGCATAACATTGAATCCTAAAAATTCCAAATATCACATTCTTTTTTTTCTTTTAGGGTACAAAACGTCAGTATTTTACTGCAACACAATAAAATTCTTGGTTTAATAAAAAATGCAAGACAGGTGCTTCGAGCGTTCCCCTCGACAGTAATGTCAGTTTCAACTTCGGTTTGAACGTCGCTTTCTAATAGGACATTATTAAGAAAAAGGAGCATGAAAAAGAAATCATGCTCCTTTTTTTTTGCGTTTCTCTCGTTTTTTAGTACCTTTGCACACACTATAAGTGAAGCCCTGATAGTTAAATGGATATAACAAGGCTCTCCTAAAGCTTAGTTCCGAGTTCGATTCTCGGTCGGGGTACTATCTTTATTATTACAAACTAAAACCAATAAGAATTATAACATGAGGTACACAGAATTGGGAAAGACGGGAATGAAGATTTCCCACCTGAGCTTTGGCGCTTCGTCACTGGGCAGCGTCTTTCGCGAAACAAATGAGAAAGAAAGTTTTGAAGCAGTAGAAGCAGCCATCGAAGGAGGTATTAACTTCATCGACGTGAGTCCCTACTACGGCCACTACAAAGCCGAGACCGTATTAGGAAAAGCCTTAAGAAATATTCCCCGTGAAAAATACTATCTAAGCACGAAAGTTGGACGTTATGGCAAGGATGGCGTTAACACATGGGACTATTCTGCCAAACGCGTCACCGACAGCGTCTACGAGAGCATGGAGCGCTTAGGTATTGACTATATTGATCTCATCAATGTACACGACATTGAGTTTCAAGCAGCCCGTCCCGGCGGTCTGCAACTAGTGGTCGATGAGACACTACCGGCCCTTTTCGAACTGAAGAAGAAAGGCGTTGTCGGTCATGTGGGCATCACCGATTTGCAGTTGGAAAACCTAAAATGGGTGGTAGAGCGCAGCAAAGGCGTAGAAAGCATCCTGAATTTCTGCCACTACACCCTCAACGACGACGCATTGGCCGACTACATAGACTTCTTTGAGCAGCACGGTGTAGGCATCATCAATGCCTCTCCACTCAGCATGGGACTACTTTCTGAGCGTGGTGTTCCCTCATGGCACCCAGCCCCCAAACCCTTAGTTGAAGCTTGCGAAAAGGCTGCTGAGTTTTGTAAGGCCAAGGGCTATCCCATTGAGAAACTTGCCGTGCAATATGCCGTCAGCTCCCCTCACATCGCCTCAACACTGTTTTCGTCAGCCAACCCTGCCAATGTGCGCCGTAATATTGAATGGGCCAACGAGGAGCCTGATTGGGATTTTGTGAAGGAAGTTAAAGAGATTATCGGCGACCAGCAGCGCGTGACATGGGCTAATTCGTAAAACAAAAGAGTAAAATAGCTAAAAATCATGAAAAAGAATCAACTTGCCCTTGGCCTCATCTTCTGTTTGTTCTTCCTCTGGGCCATCAGCAGTAACCTGCTACCCACGATGATACGCCAGTTGATGAAGACCTGCGAACTGAACACCTTCGAGGCATCGTTCACTGAGAGTGCCTATTGGCTGGCCTACTTTATCTGTCCTATTCCCATTGCCATGTTCATGCGACGTTTCAGCTATCGTGTGGGTATCGTCACGGGTTTGCTTATTGCGGCTTGCGGTGGTCTTTTGTTCTTCCCTGCCGCACAGGTGAAGAGTTATGGTGTCTACCTCTGCATCTTCTTCGTCATTGCTACAGGTATGTGTTTCTTGGAAACTGCTGCCAATCCCTATGTTACTGTATTAGGAGACCCACAGACAGCGCCACGCCGTTTGAACTTGGCGCAATCGTTCAACGGATTGGGTGCTTTCATCTCGGCGATGTTCCTGAGCAAGTTGGTACTTAGCGGCAACGATTTTACACGCGAAACTATTCCCGCCGACTATCCTGGCGGATGGGAAGGCTTTATACAGACAGAGACCGACGCCATGAAATTGCCATATCTCATCCTTGCCCTCGTGCTGATTGCCGTTGCCATCCTCTTAATCGTGGTGAACCTGCCAAAGGTGGGCGACGAGAGTAAGGAAGAAAAGGGAAAGCTCATAGATTTCTCGACACTAAAGAAACCTCATCTGCGCTGGGGCGTTATCGCACAGTTCTTCTACAACGGCGGACAGACTGCCATCAATAGCCTGTTCCTTGTCTACTGTTGCACCTATGCAGGCATCAGCGAGGACACAGCCACGACCTTCTTTGGTCTTTATATGCTAGCCTTCTTGTTGGGTCGATGGGTAGGCACGCTTCTCATGGCGAAGTTTACACCCACCAAGATGCTGACGTTCTATGCGCTGGCTAATGTCGTACTCTGTGTGGTCATCATTTGCTTTGGCGGATATGTAGGACTCTACGCCATGTTGGCCGTATCGTTCTTTATGAGTATCATCTACCCCACACAGTTCTCACTGGCTCTCCACGGACTAGGCGACCAGACAAAATCAGGTTCAGCCTTCCTCGTGATGGCAATCGTGGGTAATGCCTGTGTGCCACAGTTCACGGCCTATATCATGCACCAGAACGAGACTTTCTATCAAGTGGCCTATATCGTGCCTCTGGTTTGTTTCGCTGTATGTGCCTACTACGGATACAAATACAAATCACTTTTAAAGGTAAAAGAGTAAAAGGATAATAAAAATGAAAGCTATTCAAATTTCACATTCACAAGAACTGAATGTTATTGAACTTGAGAAGCCCCAGGCTCCTAGCCAGGGCGAGATACTGTTGAAATTGTACTATGTTGGCTTCTGTGGCTCAGACATCAACACCTTCATGGGACGTAACACGATGGCTCTGAACCCCGTGATTCCTGGTCACGAAGTAGGCGCCGTCATCGAGGCAGTAGGCGCTGGCGTACCCGAGAACCTGAAACCGGGCATGGTGGTTACCTGCAATCCCTACACTAACTGTGGAAAATGTGCCTCTTGTCGCAACCGTCGTGTTAATGCCTGTCAACACAACGAGACACTTGGCGTACAGCGTAATGGTGCCATGATGGAATATATAACCCTTCCTTGGGAGAAAGTGATTCCCGCCGGCACACTCACTCCAAAGGTTTGCGCTTTGGTAGAACCTATGAGTGTTGGTTTCCACGCCGTCAGTCGCGCTGAGGTAACGGATATCGACACGGTGATGGTGATTGGTTGCGGCATGGTGGGAATGGGCGCCATTGTTCGCGCTGCCCTGCGTGGCGCCACCGTGATTGCCGCCGATATAGACGACGAGAAGTTGGCATTGGCCAAGAAGATGGGTGCTACTCATACCATCAACACAAAGACAGAGGATGCACACCAGCGTCTGCAGGAGATAACCGATGGCTTTGGACCTGATGTCGTCATCGAAGCTGTGGGCAGTGTACCTACCTATCAGATGGCTATCAACGAGGTGGCCTTCACAGGTCGCGTTGCCTGCATCGGCTATGCCAAGAGCGAGGTATCACTACAGACGAAGTACTTCGTTCAGAAGGAACTCGACATCCGCGGCTCCCGCAATGCCCTGCCTTCGGATTTCCGCGCCGTAATCCATTACTTAGAAAACAACGAATGCCCCATCGATACTCTTATCACAAAGGTGATAAAGCCCGAAGAGGCACTCGAAACAATGCGATGGTGGAGCGAGAACCCTGGCAAGGTGTTCCGCATCCTTGTGGAATTCTAAGAGATCTGCTGTCTGCGCCAGAAACGATAGGTGATATCTTCAAACTCACCATCGACGGTCTGACGATAGAGACGCTGATTCGTTGTGGGACTATTCAAAGGTCCCAAATGTCGGATATAAGGACCGATTTTGATATAGTCAAAGTCGGTCTTTTTCACATTCACCGGCAAGCGCAAACGTCCACTATACCAAGCCACCTTAAACTGTGGATAGGTCTCGTGAATATACTGTGCCAGCATATTCACGCCTTTGGGATCAGCATCGCCCCCCATAAACGAGATGCAAGTGATGTCATTGCCGAAGCGCTCCATGAATTCATCGAGCGCTTCGGTATTGAGAGGCAGACCAATGTCTTCCCAGAGATACTGGCTATGACAGCCAGGACAGCGACACGGACAGCCACTGATATTAATGGCTAAGGTCACTTCGTCGGGAATCTCTTGAAAAACAACGCCTGTGTTTACGTACTTCAACATTTTTGTGCGGTAGTAAATGGTTTAGGATTATTTATCTGCGTGAGCGTAATAGCGACGAGCTGCTTCTTCCTGTCGAGCCTGCGAGAAGTTGCTCACTCGCTTCAGGTAGCCAATGATTCGCGTCATATAGTCCACATTCTTTGAGTGACACTTAGGACATTCATGCAGATAACGCTTATCAATGTGTCCACATTCGTTGCACACAGTATTAGGGATGTTAAACGTGAAGTAGTTGCAACCCTCCTTAGCAGCCACCTTCAGCAACTGCAGATACTGTTCCTTCGACAAGTGCTCGTCGAGGTTCATGTGAAGGGCAGAGCCACCTGTGAGATGCTCGATATAAGGAGCACCATGCAGTTTAAACTTATCAATCACTGAGAGCGAGTCGTCCTCAACCACATAGAAGTAGCTATTGTAGCAGTCGCGTGGCACAAAGTAACCATCTTCACGATCCCACTTAGCATGCTTCACGCCCACATTCTCTGCAGGAATCATCTCACAGTTGAACATCACCTCCTTGGTGCGATACTGCTTATTATACTTCTCGATAAGTCCCAAAATGCCCTGCACGAATGACTTATACTCATCGTTAGGAGTAATCTTTAGCCCCATGAACTCGGCAGCCTCGACCAGACCGTTAATACCGATAGTGAGGTACTGACGAGAGATATTAATATAGCCAGCATCAAACAAAGGCAGCATGCCATGCTCCTGCAGTTCCTTCAGGTTCTCGTTGTATGCAATCTGCACCTTATGGCACAAGTCGATGACGCCACCCAGATACTCCAAATAATCAATCTTATGGTTCACAGCGTACTGAATGCAACGGTTCAGATTGATGGTAAGCACCGATTTAGAACCAGTGCTGACGCCACCGGCACCCAGTGTATAGCTGAAGCCATTGTCAGTAATCTCATTGCGCAGACGGCAGCAGCTTGACAGCGAGTCGGCATTATCACTCATATAGGTGAAGAACGAATGACCCTCGCTATACATCTCGGCCGTGAACTCACCCCACTCTTTGTCCTTGCAGTCGCCATTCTCGTCAACCAGCAGAGCCATGGTCTCCACGGGGAAAGTCAACAATGTCTTCGTACGCTCCTTATTGAACCACTTCATGAAGCGTTTCTGCAGCCAGGAGAGTCCCTCCCAGTCGGGTTGCGAGCCATCGGGGAAATAGAACTCACCAAAGATGCTCTGGAAATAGTACTTATCATAGTAAGCTATATTCCAGAACACGGCCTGATAGTTGCGGGCACCCGTAGGCTGATTCAGCGTATAGACAATCTGCTCAAAGTAGTCAGTGATAATCTTATCAATGGTACGCTTCTTTAGACTCAGGTCGCCCTGCTCGTCAGCACGCTTATAGTAGTCCTGGCCATACTCCTTGCCCAGGAAGTAGTTCATATACATCAGGAACTCAGGCGTAGCGCAAGCACCACTCAGCATAGAGCTCACCATAAACACCATGTTGACAAAACCACCAGCAAACGACTTCATGTTTGTTGGCGCGGTCGAGTTGCCACCAATAGCCAAGGTGCCACCTATAAGCCAAGGATACATGGTGATAGAAGCACAATAGTTAGCCAACGACGTTTCGTCGTTCTTATATATAAAGTGGTGTGTCAACTTATCGATATATTCATCAGCCAACTGTTTGCCATACATCTTCTTGATGCGGTCGGTCAGCAGGCGACGGTTCAGACGGATAAAGTTCGATTTGGGCAATTCACCAATCAGCGTGGCAATATTTTTATGCTCTACGTTTGCATTGGCGTCATATTTTGAACCAGTGGCTGCATTCACCGATTCCATATATTCGGAAAGGAACATCATCTTTTCCAGCGTCTCGCGATCCTCTGTATGTTCCTGTCGATAAAGGATAAAAGACTTTGCCACCTTATAGAAGCCCTCGCGCATCAGGGCCACTTCAACCTGGTTCTGAATATCCTCCACCTTGATATCATCCTTAATATCCAAGTGACTGATAATCTTAGAGATAGTACCAAGGTCAGCAGGTTCATCAACACTTTCGAATGCCTTCGTTATAGCATTCATAATTTTGTCAAGTGAGAAGCGGTCTTTCGATCCATCTCGCTTCGTGATGGTAAAGTTCTTAATTTCCATTATTATATTAAATTTACGTTTGTTTTTAGGTCTATATCAGTGAGTAGGTTTTCCGTTTTGGACAACTTTTTCATTTTTCAATTCCAAAAAGTTTTCCAATAGTGTCAACCGAAATCGTTTGCAAAGATATAAAATTTCCTCAAAATAACCATGCATTTTTCCAAAAAAAACTTAGAAAAAAATATGTAGCATCGTTATCTTACTGCACTCACTTCACGAGATAGCCTCAATTCAAACGCACGCAAGCCCGCCTTTCTTAGGCAGAAATATAAAAGTCCGTCGCCTGCGGACTCACAGTCCGTAACGGACGGACGCCCAGTCCGTAGGCGACGGACTCATTGTTCGTAGGCAAACAAAAAAAGGATGTACGCACGCGCGTACATCCTTATATATCGGATGAGAGTCTGTATTAAGCCTCAACCACTTCAAGTTCCTCCTTGCGGTCCTTCTTGCTCATGGTGAGATAAGCAGTAGGAGCTGCGATGAAGATTGAAGAAAGAGTACCGAATACAACACCCAGAATCATTGCAAAGGCGAATGAACGGATGCTATCGCCACCCAAGAAGAAGATAGTGAGCAACACGATCAAGGTCGTCACAGAGGTGTTGATGGTACGAGCCAGCGTCTGATTCAGCGAATCATTAAACAAGCTCTTACGGTCACGCTTGTTATAGAGACCCATATTCTCACGGATACGGTCGAATACCACCACCTTATCATTAATAGAGTAGCCAATCACAGTCAGGATAGCACCGATGAAGGTCTGGTCTATCTCGAGTGACATGGGCACCCATGTGTGGAGCAGTGAGTAGAAACCGATTACTGCCAATGCATCGAGAGCCAACGCAAAGATAGCACCTACTGAGAAGGCCAGATTGCGGAAGCGCAGCAAGATGTAGAGGAAGATAGCAATCAGAGCGAGAATCACACTAATGATAGCGCCCTTAGTGATGGTCTTAGCCACAGAAGGACCTACCTTAGTTGAGCTAACGATGGTACCCTTCGAGGTATCTTCCTGGTTTGCAGGAGGTGTGCGGAAGTCCATATTGCTAGTCTCAGCCTTGATAAGACCAGCCTTAGTGAGGACGCTGTAGATGCTATCCTCGATTACATCGTCGACAGCGGGGCTGTTTACATCGTAATCCCAGTTGGTTGAGATACGAACGGTGCGGTTAGCTGCCTCACCCAAAGCGATGATAGAGGTGCTTGCAGGAGCACCAGGATTGGTGCTCTGGTCGTCGTTCAGAGCGAAAGCGCCAGTGAAGGCCTCACGCACTTCCTCAACAGGAACCTGCTTATCAAGTACAACAACATAGTTACGACCACCAGTGAAGTCGATACTCTTGCTCAAGCCACGAACGAAGAAGCTAATGCAGAATACGATAGCTGCAACAGCCCAAACAGCATAAGACACCTTGAATGCACCCATGAAGTTGAACTTCGTGCCCTGCATGAGGTTCTGAGAGAGAGCGGTAGAGAAAGTCAGGTTCTGCCACTTATCCTTCTTCATCTGACGGTCATAAACCAGACGAGTCATGAATACTGCAGTGAAGAACGACACACAGATACCGATGATCAGTGTCGTTGCGAAACCACGGATAGGACCTGTACCGAAGACGAACAGGATAACACCCGTAATCAATGATGTCAAGTTAGAGTCGAAGATGGCCGAGAAGGCGTTAGCATAACCCTTGTTCAGAGCCTCCTTGATATTGAGACCCTTGCGAAGCTCTTCCTTCGTACGTTCGTAAATCAGCACGTTAGCATCCACAGCCGTACCCAAGGTAAGGACGATACCTGCGATACCAGGCATGGTCAGTGCAGCCTGGAACGAGGTCAGGATACCCAAGGTGAAGAACAGGTTGAACAGCAGAGCCATGTTGGCCAGCATACCAGGAATCCAGTTGTAGAGCATCACCATGACACACATCAGCAGCACGAAAGCCACGATGAATGAGATAATACCCTGCTGGATTGACTGTGCACCCAAAGAAGGACCTACCATCTGATAAGAAGCGATTGACAAAGGAGCAGGCATCTTACCTGAGTTCAGGGTGTTTGCCAAGTCCTTGGTGTCAGACTGAGTGAACTTACCAGAGATCTGTGAGCTACCACCAGGAATCTCACCGTTCACACGAGGAGCACTATATACTGCGTCGTCGAGCACAATAGCGATGGCGCGACCCACATTCATCTTGGTCAGGTTAGCCCAGATACGAGTACCCTCCGTGTTCATCTGCATAGAAACCACGGGACCAACGTTACCAATCTCATTGCTATAGTCGTCCTTAGCGGTGGTCACTACATCACCAGTCAGAGGAGCCTTACCATTCGGATCGTTCACCTTGATGGCGTAGAGTGCCAGCATCTTGATCTTCTTGCCATTTTCCAAGGGGAGCTTAGTAATCTTTGCATCCCAGTAGAGACGCATCTCCTTAGGAAGAACGTTCTTAGCAACCTCAGAATAGATCACCTTGTTAACATCAGCAGTATCAGTAACGTGGGCATAACCCAGCATACACTGACTCTCCTGACCTGCGAAACGAGTGTCGAGCAGCGCAAGCAGGTTGACAGCATCATTACCATTAGCCTGAGTGAGCTCGCTCTTCTGAGCAGCAGCGGCAGCCAGGTCAAGGGCGTTCACGCTATCATTAGCAGCCTCTGCAACTGCAGCAGTATCAGCCACCTCAGCCTTCTTGTCGGCATTCGCATTACTCATCTCTGCCATATAGGTGTTAGCCAACTGGAGGATGTAAGGCATAGCCTCTTCAACCATATAGGTCTCGTGGAACTGCAAGTCAGCGCTACCGGCGAGGAGCTTCAGAATACGCTCCTTGTCTTTCTGAGCACCTGGCATTTCCACCATGATGCGGCTCTGACCACTCAGCTTTTGGATGTTAGGCTGAGCCACACCGAACTTATCAACACGAGTACGAACAACAGTCTCAGCATTGTCGATAGCAGCCTCAACCTCGTCATTCAAGGCAGCAACCACCTCTTCGTCAGTGCTCTTGGTGTTCACCTTGTCGCGCAACTGCTGCGTGGCAAAGATAGCGTTCAAACCGCGACCACCACCGAACTCCTTCCAACGCTCTACGAAATGAGCGATGAAGTCCGACTGATTGTTCTTACCATCAGCCTTAGCAGCATCGAAGGCCTTACGATAACCCTCGTCAGTGTCGTACTTGTTGCCAGCCAAGAAGTTGACGATGTCAGGCACAGACACCTCCAGGATGACGTTCATACCGCCCTTCAGGTCAAGACCCAGGCCAATCTCCATCTCACGGCAGTCATCCAGACTCCAAGCTCCGAGCCAGATATGGTCCTCGGAAGAAATTGAATCCAGATACTCCTCTGCTGCCTTGTCTCCAAGCTCCGCACGCAGCGCCTCAGCCTTGCTTTCATAGTGGCGAGTCACAAACGAGAACGAAAGATAGAAACAGCACACCAGAATGAGTGCTACTGCAATAAACTTTACAATTCCTTTGTTTTGCATTTTGTTTGTTATGTTATTTATTATAATGTTCGCGTTAATAAGCCTGCAAATATAGTGATAATTCTACACATTAGAAAATTTTTAAGCAACTTTCATACATTTTTTAATGATTATCGTCCTTTTTTAGGCTACAAACAAGTGGATAATGGTCGCTAGCATCCATTTTATCATCGATATAACACCTAAATGGTACGAAATGTGAAGAACACATCATATGATCAATACGCAGGTTGAATCCTTTCTGATTATACGACAGTCCAAAACCGCAACCCGCTGACACAAAACAGTCTGTCAGTCCTTGAGCAATCGTGCGACGGGCATAGGATATAGGCGTATCGTTGAAGTCACCGCATACGATGATTGGATACTGACTATGCGACTCTACATAGCGATGCACAACTTCTGCCTGTGATGCCCGTCGAGCCATATTATCACCTAGCTTATCTGCAATAAGATGCATTTCCTCTTTGGCCTCCTGATGTTCCATCTCACCTTTCAGCACTTCCTTATAGCGCTGGCGCTCATCATTTGAGAGATGTGTACTCTCCAAATGATTGTTTATCACAATGATAGTATCATCATGGACTTGCAAATAATAGGCCACAGAACCATTAGTCTTCGAAGCATAATCTATTCGCTCTTTGCCAACAATTGGAAATCGCGTATGAATACCCACCGCATTTACTAAGCAATCAGAATCAGACACACGAACAGTATCGTTATACGGAAATATCTCCTTCATTTTCTCAAAGCCACTGCCTCCTTTTCCGCCCATATCTTCTTGCAGGCAAACGATGTCGGCATCTATTCGTTGTAGATAACCCGCCACTGTATCAATAGCATTATCATACTTATAGTTTCCTCCGAAGCCACACACATTGTAGGAAACCACGGTAATGCAGTCATCAGGCACCTGCCTCGAGAAATTGATAGGAACATAGGTTCGTATAGGCACATACGCGAGTGCAAAACCCAAAAGGGGAATCCAAGACCATTTCCACTTGATAATAATGAGGAGAACAAGTAGCAGCAGATTAGCTAGAATCAGGAAAGGGAATACCAGACCCACACAAGCCAGCAACGGATAGGACTCAGGACTAAGACAGTCACTATAGCCCACGGCCACCATCAGCAAAGCAGTAAAGGCACTGGCCCCTGCCAGCATGGCTAAGATTGTATTTTTGATGTGTTTCAACATCATCCTTATTTTTCGTGACTGGCTTCAAACAAGCGTTTCTTCTCGTCCTTCGAAAGACTGTCGTAGCCACTCTTGCGTATCTTATCAAGAATCTGATCTATCTCTTCCTGACGTGCCTTTTTTTGGGCATTATACGTCATGTCGTCCACTGGTCTGTTCCAATGATATTTAGCAGCCGTCTCCTTCTTTTTCTTTTCATCGAGGAAACGCCACAGCATAATCATCAGGAAACCAACGAACACACCACCCAGGTGAGCCATATGTGCCACGCTATCGCCATACGAGAATCTCAGGAACAGCAGGACCTCCAGCAGGATATATCCCATCACACACCATCTTGCCTCAATAGGTTTGATAAGGAAGAAACGCCAGATAGACCTCACGAAAGGATTCATGGGGTTGGCAAAAGAGATGACGATGGCAATGAGGAACAAGTCGTTCAGGAGCGTCAGGACGGTATTAATCAGAGGATGAGTATTGACCAGATCCAATGCGATCAACGCCACAATAGTCAGAGGCACGCCAATGACGCGTTTGGGGAAAGTCATGCCAAAGGCCAACAGAACGCCAAAGACAGCACCCGAGGCACCAATGGTGCAAGCCCCATTCAGATTACTGTTGAGTAATATGGAGATAACCTCATGAAAACCAGCCTGAGGGAACTGCGAAATAGCCACATAATAGAACTCTATGAACTGCACTATCTCTTGGCACAAGCCAGCGCCAATACCACAGAAGATGTAAAATATTAAGAATCTTTTAGTACCCCAAGCTTCTTCAATCATACAGCCGAACATCCACAACGCAAACATGTTGCCAAAGAGATGATACCATCCTGCATGCAGAAACTGGTAGGTTATGAATTGTATTGGATTAAAGTCAGAAGCGAGGAAGAAATGCAGGGCTCCCCAATCTGCAAGCGAAGAACGCTCTGGGGCGCCGGAATTCATAAACATCTCAATGAGGAACACCACCACATTGATGATGAGCAAGTTCTTAGTTACAATAGGTATATTACGGAACATCTTCTAAGTCAATGATTATACGTTAATTATATATGAAATACATTTTGGGCGCAAAATTACGAAAAATATCTGTGTTATAGCATAAAAAAGGGGGTTAAACACTTTTTTTTTATTAAAAATCTCATTTTTTCTATTTTTTTGTTTGTTTTCTAAATACTTTCCTTTATATTTGCGACAGATTTTGGTTATTAATCAATTTTTTCACTTAAAAAACCTAACAAAGTTATGAACAAAACAGAATTAGTGGAGAAGATTGCAGCTGGTGCTGGTCTCTCAAAAGTTGACGCCAAGAAGGCTCTGGACGCTACAGTAGCAGCTATCAAGGACGCCCTGAAGGCTGGTGACAAGGTTGCCCTCGTTGGTTTCGGTACTTTCGCCGTTAGCGAGCGCCCCGCTCGTGAGGGTATCAACCCCGCTACCAAGGCAAAGATTAAGATTGCTGCCAAGAAGGTTGCAAAGTTCAAGGCCGGTGCTGAGCTTGCTGACGCTCTGAACTAATATTATGTCAGAAAAAGAGAACGGGCGCTCCTGATGGGAACGCCCGTTTCTTTTATGGTAGAAGCTCGCTTACTTCGGCTGTTTACCGATATAAGCAAGAATACCGCCATCCACGTACAAGACATGACCATTGACTGCATCAGAGGCATGCGAAGCCAAGAACACAGCAGGACCAGCCAACTCTTCAGGATCGAGCCAACGACCAGCCGGCGTCTTTGCACAGATGAATGAGTCAAACGGATGACGTGAACCATCAGCCTGACGTTCACGCAACGGAGCCGTCTGAGGTGTTGCGATATAACCTGGACCAATGGCATTACACTGGATATTATACTCGCCATACTCCGAGCAGATGTTTCTGGTCAGCATCTTCAAACCACCTTTAGCAGCAGCATAAGCCGAAACCGTCTCGCGTCCCAACTCAGACATCATCGAACAGATATTGATAATCTTACCTTCGCGACGCTCCATCATCTCAGGAATCACAGCCTTCGTCATAATAAACGGTCCAACCAAGTCGATATCAATGACCTGTTGAAACTCCTCACGCTTCATTTCGTGCATAGGAATGCGTTTAATGATACCCGCATTGTTAACAAGGATATCAATATGTCCCAGTTCACGACGAATATCAGCCACCATCTTCTCTACCTCCTGCTCATTTGTCACATCACACAAATACCCATGAGCATTGATACCTTTGGCGCGATAGTCAGCCAAAGCTTTCTCCAGATGTTCCTCACCACGACAGTTAAAGGCAATCTTAGCACCAGCATTAGCCAAAGCCTCAGCAATAGCAAAACCGATACCATAGGCAGCACCTGTAACAAGAGCCACCTTACCCTCTAACGAAAAAAGATTTGCCATCATAATTAGTTTTTTGTTATTTAGTAATTTGAAAAATCCTATTCTGCAGCCTGTTGCACCTGCTCCATGACACGCAAGAAGTTGCCTCCCCAGATCTTCTGGATATCTTGCTCATTGAAGCGACGCGCCAGTAGCTGACGGGTGAAATTCGTCAGTTCACTGGCATCAGCCAGTCCACGAACACCACCATCGCCATCAAAGTCTGTTCCCAGTCCCACATGGTCGATACCCATCACATCAATGGCATGCTCCAAGTGTGCCATTGCATCAAGAATGGTTGCTTCACCATCTTTTTTCAAGAAACCATGATAGAGCGTTGTCTGCGCCACACCACCCTTGCGAGCCAAGGCACGCATCTGTTCATCCGTCAGATTGCGGGGATGGTCACACAACGCACGGGCCGAACTGTGGCTGCACACAATAGGCGTCCTTGACAGCTCAAGTGCGTCGTAGAAGCTCTTTTCGTGCGCATGACTCAAGTCCACCATAACGCCACAACGGTTCATCTCAGCGATGACCTGTGCGCCAAATTCACTCACACCACCATGCGTTTGATTACCTTTGGCCGAATCGCACAGCTCGTTGTCACCATTATGACACAGCGTGATATAGACCACGCCTCGGTCTCTGAAATATCTAACATTCTGCAACTGGCCATCGAGGGCAATACCGTTCTCGATGCCCAGCATGATACTCTTCCTGCCGGCGTCCTTGTTGATCCAAAGCTCCTCAGGTGTTCGAGCAAGAGCCAAATACTGGCTATTCCGCGCCACCATCTGCTCAATCTTATCAAAGATGTTATCTGCAAACCGTTGCGGTTGCTCAGTGGGCTGTGGCAGATAGGCCACCATGATAGTCGCATCAAGTCGGCCTTCCGTCATTTTGTGTAAGTCTACCAAGATGCGCGGATCACGACTACCGAAGTCTACGTTCTGCGGAAAGAACATCGGCGTATCACAATGTGTATCCAATGTCAAAACACGCTGATGCGTATATTTCACCTGCTGGAACTTGGCAGCCTCATCCACCAGCCATCGGAAGATTGGCAGACCACTCTCACCCATGCACTCGGGATGCCACTGCACACCCATCATAGGTTTTAGTTCCGCACTTTCAATCGCTTCAATCACACCATCTGGAGCTGTGGCCACCGTACGGAAATGTGCACCAGGTTCACTCACTGCCTGATGATGGAAAGAGTTGACATAAACCGTTGTCGTCTGGTATATATTATATAAGGTAGAATCTTCTAAAATGGAGATGGTATGTGTAGGTTCTGAGCGATCAGCATCCTGCGAGTGCTTGATGCTCGTACTGATATGCTGAGCCACCTTGCCTTCCAAGGCCATGACTAAGGTCTGAATACCACGACAGATGCCAAGTATCGGCAACTGACGATGATAGGCCAAACGAGCCAGCAACAGTTCCGGCAGGTCACGTTCACTATTGATGCCCCCCAACTGCGGTTGAGGTTCCTCACCCTGATAAAGCGGATTAATGTCAGCGCCCCCACTCAGGAGCAAGGCGTCGACCCTATCCAATGCACTCAGCAGAACCGCTTCATCAGCCACGGGAGGAATGATAAACGGCACACCACCAGCCTTTACAATCTGTTTATAGTAGCCATCACCCAACTTACACGTTAAATCCGCATAATTGCCAGTGATACCTATGACCGGTCGACGCTGTGCCACAGGAAAAGTCTGATGCATGTCGGCCATGATGGCGTTCAGATCAAACTGCTTCATTTAGTCTATCTCCTCAAAGTGTACAGGAATCTCACGCTTGATGCTCTGCTCCAGTGAGATGAGTGTTTCGGTAGCCACCACACCGGGGATACCCTGCAATTGCTCGTTGATGAGGTGCATCAGCTGCTCGTTGTCGCGAGCATAGAGCTTCACCATCATCGTGTATGGACCCGTTGTAAAGTGACATTCCACCACTTCAGGAATCAAATCCAGCCGCTTCACGACATCTTTATACATCGATCCGCGCTCGAGGTTAATACCCACATAGGTACAAGTGCTGTAGCCCAGTGATTTCGGGTTTACATCGAATCCGCTGCCAGTAATCACATCATTATCAATGAGACGCTGCACACGCTGATGGATGGCTGCACGAGACACACCACAATCTGCGGCAACATCCTTAAAGGGTATTCGTGCGTTTTTTGACAAGATGCTCAGAATCTTCTTGTCTAAGTTATCAATTTTCTCCATTTAAAAAGTGTACTTTTGCATTTTGATAGCAAAAGTACACCTTTTTATTGAATATTGCAAACTTTTTTGCAAAAAAGTGAAATATTATTTCTCAATGCCTAACAGTTCGACATCAAAGATAAGAGTCGAATAGGGAGGAATTTTTCCTGCCTGACGCTCACCGTAACCCAGTTCCTGAGGAACATAGAGACGCCACTTAGAGCCAACAGGCATCAGAGCAAGACCTTCTGTCCATCCCTTAATCACCTGATTCAGGCCAAACACAGCTGGTTCGCCACGCTGGATACTGCTATCGAACACCGTACCGTCTATCAGCTTTCCCTCGTAGTGTACCTTCACCTTATCTGTTTTCTGAGGCACATCACCAGTACCCTGAGTCAACACCTCATACTGCAATCCACTGGGAGTGGTGATAACGCCAGGCTTCTTGGCATTAGCAGTCAGGAAGTCACGACCAGCCTTGGTCAGCTTCTCTGCCTTAGCCTTTCTATTAGCCTGCATCTTGTTCTGTTGCAACTTCTCAGCATTAGTCATATTAAATACTGCTGTATCATTGAGCAGGATATCTGCAAAGCCGCGATAGAACAGAGGTGTCACGATTGAGTCGTTTGCATCCGTCAACTCACTCTTCAAACTGGCCAACACACGATCTGTCACCTGCTCAGCAATCTGCATACCAGCCATGCGAGCCTTCTGACGCTTGTCGCTCATGCCAGCCACAGCCTCGTTAAAACCCTGTACGAAGTCAGCCATATAAGCTGTATCAACGCCCAACTGCTTCTGAACGAAAGGCAACAAACCATTAGTCACAGCCATACCAGAGGCATAGCTCAGCGAGTCGCTGCTATTTGACAGCACCACAGGAGCCTTTACCTCCTTGGTTTCCTTCTTATCGTTCTTCTTCTTTTTAGCAGCCTCGATGGTGCTAAAAGAAGCACTCGCCATGACGGCGAGTGCTATAAGGATGATCTTTTTCATGTCGGTATTACTTAACCTCTACGAGTTCCACCTTGAAGATCAGAGTTGAGAAAGGAGGAATATTACCCTGCTGGTTGGCACCATAAGCCAACTCCTGAGGAATGTAAATCTCCCACTCAGAACCTGCAGGCATAGCCTTCAGAGCCTCCTGCCAACCCTTAATCACCTGACCTACACGGAAGGTAGCGGGCTCATCACCATGGCTCTTGCTAGAGTCGAACACAGTGCCATCGAGCAGACGACCCTCGTAGTTCACTACAACGATAGAAGTATCAGCAGCAGTAGCACCGTTGCCTTCCTTCAGCACTTTGAACTGGACGCCACAGGGCAGAGTCTTCACACCCTCTTTCTTGGCGTTTGCAGCGAGGAACTTCTCACCTTCAGCCTTGTTTGCACCGAACTGCTTCTCCTGGCTCTTAGCCTTGATGCGCTCGAACAGCACCTGAGCGGTTGAGTCAGCCTCAGCCACAGTCATCTTACTATTCTTACCAGTCACGCCACTTACGAAACCAGCCATGAAGTTGTTCAGAGAAACGGTCTGAGTAGAATCATCACCAAAGAGGTTGTAGTTCAGACCCTTCATCATGTTGTTGGCAATCTGCTGACCAATCTCGATACCAGCGAAGTAAGCAGCCTTCTTCTTGTCATCGGCAGCATTAGCGCCATCATTCACACCCTGCAGGAACTCTGCAATGTAGGTAGTGTCTACACCCTTGGCATTGGCCAGATAATCCATCAAGCCCTGCGACTGAGACATACCAATAGCATAGCTCAGAGTATCAACATCACTCTTCAAACTGGGTTTGGGGTCGTTGCCACACGACATCATCGTTGCAACAGCAATGGCCACAGCGGCCATAGAGAAAATTTTTTTCATTGTTGTGGTTTATTGTTTATAATTTACATTACTTCAATCAGTTCAACGTCGAAAATCAGCGTTGCAAATGGGGGAATCATAGCACCGGCACCACCCTCGCCATAAGCCAGGCGATAAGGGATGAAGAAACGATATTTACCACCCTCAGACATCAGCTGAAGACCCTCAGTCCAGCCAGCGATGACCTGCTGCAGACCAAACACAGCGGGTTCACCACGCTGTACGCTGCTATCGAATACAGTACCATCGATGAGGAAACCCTCATAGTGACATTTCACTGAATCCTTTGCTGTGGGTTTCTTACCGTTACCCTCTTTCAGCACCTGATACTGCAATCCACTGGCAGTGGTGATGACGCCTTCCTTCTTGGCGTTTTCCTTCAAATATTTCTCGCCTTCTTCCTTAGCGGCCTTTCCTTTCTCGGCACGCTCAGCATTCATTGCGGCTTCTTTCTTAGCAAAATAATCCTGCACAATCTGCTGTGCCTCACGATGCGACACTTTCAGTTCGCTACCGTTCAACACGTCCTTAATCGATTGTGCAAAGTCATCTACATTCAGGTCAGTGGCACCCATCTGTGCCAGCTGCTGTCCGATGCCCAAGCCCAGGGCATAACTCACTTTATCCATGCTTTCCTATTAAATAATGTATAAATCTAAAAATTGCGCACAAAATTAAGCATTTTCCATGATACGCGTGTCATGTGCCCACAAAAATTAGTTTTATTTAAGTCTTTAACCTTTCGGCAGTTTCCCAGAATACCGATTTCTAAGTATTGCCCGTTATCTAGATTTTGTCTACCTTTGCAATGGTAAAAAGATTGCTATGATGATTCAGAAATACACAAGTCTTATTATATTTTTTATATTATCACAAATCTCTTATTCACAGGTCATTACATCAGGCATTGTAATAGATTCAGAGACCACAGAGCCCATCATTGGCGCCATCATTTCGGACGCAAAGAACGGAAAAGTATTCACCGTGACAGATGCTAGCGGAAAGTTCACTATACCTAAGAATAAGGATGCCCGTCAATTCAAGATCAGCTATATTGGCTACAAGCCACTCATCACAACTCCCACTAAAGATGGTCGCTATCCCTTGACTGCCCAGGTAAGTAAGTTGGGCGAGGTTGTCGTGACAGCCCAAGAGAACCATGGCCTGACCAGTTCATCGAAGATTGGCAAACATGCGATGGAGCATCTACAGCCCTCCAGTTTTGCCGACCTCTTGGAGCTATTACCTGGCGGTCGTGCTCAGAACCCCATACTCACAGCCCCCAACACCATCAGCCTGCGTGAAGCCGCTGCCGGCAGCAGTCAGTATGCCACCTCCTCCCTCGGCACCAGTTTCGTGATGGATGGTGCCCCCATCTCCACCAATGCCAATATGCAGTACCTCAGTGGCGCGTGGGACACCCAAGCCACCAGTCGCGACTTCACCAATGCCGGTGTCGACATGCGTAGTATCTCTACCGACGAGATACAGAGTGTTGAAGTGGTGCGTGGCATCCCTTCCGTGGAGTATGGCGACCTAACCAGCGGACTCGTCAAGATAGAGCGCAAGAAAGGCGGTCACGACATGAATTTTCGTTTAAAGGCCGACATGAGTTCCAAACTCTTTTATGTGTCCAAAGGCATGGAGTGGCAGGAGCGCCGACTCAGTCTGAACCTCAGCGCCGACTACCTTGATGCTAAGGCCGACCCTCGCAATCGACTGGAGAACTACAAACGCGTGACCCTCTCTGCCCGACTGAATAAGAGGTGGGATCAGGACGCCTATTCCTGGGCACTCACCACCAATGCCGACTATACTGGTTCGTTCGACAATGAAAAAGAAGACCCCGACCTCAACAGTCAGGCTGAGGACTCCTATCAGTCGCAGTACAACCGCATGGCGCTGATGGCCTCCCTCGACCTGAAGATGAAGCGCCAGACATGGCTGAAGTCTGCCAACATCACCCTGTCAGGTGCCTACGAGCACGACCTCATTGAGCGCACCCGGCTGGTTCAGTTGCAGCGTCTTCAGATTGCAGCTACCACCCAGGAAGAAGGCGAGAGCGATGCCGTCATCCTCCCATACAAATACACCGCCAATCATAGCGCCGACGGCAAGCCCCTCAACCTTTTCATCAAGGCGAATGCCCACTGGCAGGTACCCAGCACCTTTTTGGTCAACAGTCTGCTGACAGGTATAGACTGGAACATGGACAAGAACCACGGTCTTGGTCAGGTGTTCGACCCTTCCCTCCCCCTCTATCCAGGCATGTCCTCTCGCCAACGAGCCCTGAAGGACATACCAGCCAATCGCACCCTAGCCTTCTATGCCGAAGAACGACTGAAACTACCTTTCTTTAGCGGCTCGCTCGAGACTGTGGCAGGCATCCGTGCCGCCCAGATGCTGGGTCTTCCCACAAGTTATAAGATGCACGGCAAAACCTATCTCGACCCACGCATCAACATCGGGTGGACTCTTCCTCAGTTCACGATAGCCGGTCTTCCAACCTTCATCCGTCTCTCTGGCGGCTGGGGCATGCATACCAAGAATCCCACGATGGAGCAGCTCTTTCCAGACAAGGTCTATATCGACCTCGTGGAGTTGAACTACTATCACGACAACCCCGACTATCGCCGCATCTATTTGCAGACCTATGTCCGCGATGCCAGCAACACCGCCTTAGAGCCCGCCCGTAACAAGAAGTGGGAAGTCTCAGCTGATATCAATATGGGTGGCAACCGACTCTCTGTCACCCTGTTCCGCGAGAACATGACCTCCGGTTTCCGTACGCAGAGCAGCTATAGTCCCTACACCTATCGTCACTACGATACTTCCGCTATCGATGCTGCCACACTCACCGCCCGCCCTGACATCACCCTCCTACCCTACGAGGAGCGACAGGAATTGCTGAGCTACGGCATCTACACCAACGGCAGTCAGACTTTGAAAGAAGGCGTAGAGTACACCCTCGAGACCAAGCGTTTCCCTGTCATCCTCACACGCCTCACCATCAATGGCGCCTATTTCCGCACCACCTATCGCAACTCACTCACCGAGACCTATCGCCCGTCGCAGGTGGTCAATGGCGAGCAGATTCAGTATGTGGGACTATACAAGGAAGACGGTGGCAACATCTACGAGCGCATGAACACCAACTTCACCCTCGACACCGATGTGCCCCGCCTCCGTTTGGGCTTTTCCCTCTCGGCACAGTTCCTGTGGTTCACCACCCAGGAGCGCCTCCGCGTGAGCAACGAGCCCGATCAGTATATGGCGCCCGATGGCACGATTCACGACTGGCAGAGTAGCGATGCCGACGACTCCTACCTGCGCTGGCTGGTGCGCAAGAACTCAGACGAGTTGTTCGAGAAGCAACGCGTACCCATGTCGATGAACCTCAATTTCAAAGTAACCAAGAAATTGCTGAACGACCGCCTGAAGATGGCCATGTTCTGCAACAAGATTTGGGACTACACCCCCGACTATGAGAGCAACGGTGTCACTATTCGCCGCTTTGTCAATGCCTACTTTGGATTAGAAATGAACGTCAAAATATGATTAAGAAATATTTCTTTTTTTGCATCCTCACTCTGTTGCCTCTCCTGATGGCTTGCCACGAGGACGAGGACGACATCTTTGCCACAGCCGTCATCACCCTGTTGACTGATGAAAGGCTGACCATAGAGCGCGTGCAGGGCACAGCCCGTATCACCAACCTCAACAGCAAGCAAGTGACCACCACGTCCGACTTCAACGGCTCCGCCCTGCAACTGTCACTCTTGCGCAGCAGCTATAGCATCGACGTGGAAGGCCTGGTGCGCTATCACGATCAGCAAGGACAGGTCTATACGAAACACATGCGAGCCCATACCGACTATGTGGCTCTGAATCAGAAAGACTATAACGAGGCCACCCTCGACATCATATTCTTAGAATGAGAAACAGACATATCATCACAGTCCTGCTGATGCTTGTCGGCCTGACGAGTCATGCAGCAGATACCGACTCCACCTTGGTGGAGCACACCGGACTATGGCAGAGCGTGGGTGAGTTGACGCGCCAAAACCCTGCCCTTCATGGCGTTGCCTTCAGCACCCCCTTCTCGCAACTCTATCTCCAGGCCGACTGGCAGCATCAGAGTCAGGCCTTCGTGCCCGAGAAAGGCGATGGCTATCTGTTGCCCGCAGCCCATGTGGACACCTACCTGCGTCTGAACGACCACTCCACGGCATGGGGACACGCCTCATATATGAGTGGCCAGCAGTACCACATCCGGTGGAACTCCACCTCCGACTACGACCTGCTGGAGCCCTATATCCTAGCCGACACCGTAGGAGGCAACACCCAGCGCGAGTGCTATGTATTCGAGGGAGGCTATGCTCTCCAGACGGGTTCATGGCTGCTGGGCGCCGAGATGCTGTTTCGTGCCAACCACGAATATCGCGATGTCGACCCACGCATGCGAGGCATTGCTAACGAGTTGACCCTACGCCTGGGTGCCAGTCACCAGTGGTACAACTACCATTGGGCCCTGGGTTTTGAAGGCAGCGTCTATAAACAGCGCAACACCGTGGAGTTCTATCGCGAGTTGGGCGTGGTACCCGAGTATCAGATGACAGGTCTTGGCACCGACTATGCCCGTTTCTCTGGCGACAAGCGCGCCTTGCAGTACGATGGTGGTGGCGTCCGCCTGCTGTTCGACGTCACACCACAGCAGAAAGACGGTCTCTTTGCCCACTTAGCCTTGGGCGAGAGTCGTTACCACCGCATGGTGACCGAAAACTATATCCTGCCTCTCACCGACCTCTACACACATAGCATCGAAGGGCGCGCAGGTCTTATGGGCCCTTTATCTGTCTATGCCGATGCCAGTTACACCAAGCGTAGTGGCGACGAGCATATCATCGGCACGTCGGCCACCACCTCCTTTCCCGACCTTGGCGTACTCACCATGTATAAGAACCATCGCGTCAGCACCTCGCTGACCGCCCTCTATGCTGCCACCCGCTGGCAGACCAAGGCCCGCGTGGGTTATCAGAGCAACCGCCAGGAGTATGCCTATCCCGAGCGTCGCATGAACAGCGCCCATGCCTTTGCCGAGCTCACAGGAATGACATTCCACAAGCCCGCCAACCAGATGTTGCTCACCTATGCCCTCACGGTGGCCCATCGTCACGGCCTCAGCAACGACCTCACGATGCCCTTCGCCGACATGAGTCCGGCTTTCATCGAGAAGGCTCGCCACACCTATGCCTTTGCCAAAGCCGACTATACCGACCTTCAGGCACAGGCACGCTGCGACTATCAGTTGAAGGACTACGGTCTCTTTGTCAGTATCCATGCTGGCTACACCACTTGCTCGGCCGATGCCCATCAGGTGACAGGTCGCCTCTCCTTAGGAATCACATTTTAAAAACAAATAAAAAACAAAGCACAATGAAAAAGAACTTTTTCCTGAGCATCATGATGCTCCTGGCCATGAGTATGGCCTTCGTTTCTTGTAATGACGACGACGATGCAGCCGTTATTGTCAACAACGGCAGTCTGCTGCTCGAGATGCCCATCAATGTCAGCGACGTAACCCTGAACAGTTTCGAGGGTACCGCCACCAACGTGCAGAACGGTAACGTGGTTACCCTCAGCACACCTGTGAAGAAGGGCAACGACTATGTCATCACCCTCAACACCATCGAGGAAGGTCAGTACAACATCAAGGCCAAGGGCAACATCTCTTTCGTCAAGGACGGCATTGCCGGCACAACCGACTTCGAGATTCAGAACGACGGTATGAAGTTCACTCAGGCATCCAGCAACCTGAAGTTGGCCGTCAACTCCTTCCAGGCCGAGGGCGGTTTCGTTATCAGCGAGATATTCTATACCGGCACCACCACCCCCGAGGACAAGCAGTATAGCGGTGGCGATGCTTATATCATCATCACCAACAACTCTGACGTGACCCTCTATGCCGACAGTATCGCCGTGCTCGAGTCACAGTTCATGACCACCGACAAGCAGGACTACACCCCCGACGTGATGAACGAGGCTTTCTCTGTTGATGCCGTCTATATGATTCCTGGCAACGGTACCGATGTGGCTGTTGCTCCTGGTCAGAGCCTGACACTGGCCATCAATGCCATCAACCACAAGGAGGCCAACTCCAACTCTATGGACCTGACGGGTGCCGACTACGAGTTCTATGACGAGTCGTCAAACCCCAAGGTGACCGACCCCAACGGCACCGCTCCCAACCTCGATAAGTGGTATTGCTATACAGCCTCCGTCTATGGTTTCCATAACCGTGGTTTCAAGTCTATGGCCATCGCCCGCATGAAGACCGACAAGGAGACCTGGCTGAAGGACTATGCCTATACGGCCGAGTACACCTTTGTATTCAATGACAAAGCCTATCCCATGAGTACCGACACTTACAAGGTGCCCAACGCTTGGATTCTCGATGCCGTGAACCTCAGCATAGAGTCTATGTTCCAGTGGATTGTCACCTCACCTGCCCTTGATGCCGGTTGGACCTACTGTGGCAAGGTGGACCGCGACATGACCCGCTATAACAAGGCTGTCATCCGCAAGCAGGATGCCAACGGCAAGTATGTGGACACCAACAACTCTACCAACGATTTCATCCCTGAGTCCAAGCCCTCTCTGCTGAAGTAAAAAACCAACACAAACACACAAAGATATGAAGAAAATCCTCTTTTGCTCTTTGGCATTGCTGCTGTCGCTCCAGGCGATGGCGGCTCTGCCACAAGACCCTGCCGTTCGCAAGGGAAAATTAAAGAACGGCATGACCTACTACATCCGCCACAATGCCAAGGAGGCCGGCCTGGCCGACTTCTACATTGCCCAGCGGGTGGGCAGCATCCTCGAGGAGCCTCGCCAGCGTGGCTTGGCCCATTTCCTCGAGCACATGGCCTTCAATGGCACTAAGAATTTCCCTGGTAAGGGCAAGAAGTTGGGCATCGTGCCCTGGTGCGAGAGCATCGGCGTGAAGTTTGGTGCCAACCTCAATGCCTATACCTCCATCGACCAAACGGTCTATCACATCGGCTCTGCCCCTTTGAAGCGCGAGGGTATCATCGACTCATGTCTGCTGGTGCTCCACGACTGGAGTCACTACCTGCTGCTCGAGGATGCCGAAATCGACAAGGAGCGTGGCGTGATCCACGAGGAGTGGCGCACCCGTCGTGCCGGAATGGCCATGCAGCGCCTGCAGGAACAGGCCATGCCCAAGATATATAAAGGTACGAAGTATGAGGACTGCATGCCTATCGGTTCGATGGACATCGTCGACAATTTCCCCTATCAGGACCTGCGCGACTACTATCAGAAGTGGTATCGCCCCGACCTGCAGGCCATCATCGTGGTGGGCGACATCGACGTGAACCAGATAGAGAAGAAGATCAAGAAAACTTTTTCCTCGATTCCCATGCCCAAGAAGGCTGCCGAGCGTGTTTACTATCCCGTGCCCGACAACGAGAAGATGATTGTCAACATCGAGAAGGATGCCGAGCAGCCCATCGTGCTCTGCCATCTCTACCAGAAGCGCGAGGCTACGCCCGACAACGAGAAGAACACAGAGGCATATCTGCGTGGCGACTATATCGACGACCTCATCGGCTCGATGCTCAACGACCGCATGATGGAACTCCGCCAGCAGCCTGTACCTCCTTTCCAGAGTGCCACTGCCCGCGCTTCTCAGTTCTTCCTTAGTCGCACCAAGGATGCCTTCTCTATCAGCATCAGTTGCAAGCAGGACAATATCCTGGGTGGCATCATCGCCGCTGTGGGTGTGGCTGAGCGTGCCCGCCAGCATGGCTTCACCCAGAGCGAGCTCGATCGTGCCAAGAAGATCTACCTCAATGCGGCCGAGCGCCGTTATAATCGTCGCAACGACTTCCGCAACTCGCACTTCGTGAATGAATGTGTGAGCAATTTCCTCACTGGCGAGCCCCTTGTTTCGCTGGCATTCCTGCTCGAGAACACACAGAAGTTGGACCGCGAAGTGACGCTGGCCGAGGTGAACGCCGCCGTCAAGGAGTTGATTACTGACCAGAACCAGGTGGTGGCGATGTACGGTCCTGACAAGGAAGGCTTTGAGTTGCCCTCAGAGCAGCAAATCGAACAGGTCGTCCTCGCTGCCCAGCAACAGCCCTATGCTCCCTATGCCGAAGAGCAGTTGGCTGAGGAGTTGGTAAACACCTTGCCTCAGGCAGGCAACATCGTCAGCGAGCAGCCCTATCGTCACGGCTTTATGGAACTCACCCTGAGCAATGGCATGAAGGTCTATGCGAAGAAGACTGCCTACGAGGCCGATGCCATCAGCCTGCGCATGACGGCCGAGGGCGGCACCTCACTCTATGGCGACGAGGATATTCCCAACTTCGGTTTCATCGCCAGTGGCGTGACCGAGGGCGGCGTGGGTCAGTTTGATGCCGTCACCCTGCGCAAGATGCTCACCGGCAAGAGTGTCCGTGTGAGTCCTTCAGTGGGTAGCAGAAGCCAGAGCATCAATGGCAGTGCGTCTGTCAAGGATATGAAGACCATGTTCCAGTTGGCTTATCTCTACTTCACCCAGCCTCGTCGCGACGATGCCGCCTTTGCAGGTCTGATGAACCGTCAGCATGCTTTCCTGGCCAATCGCAATGCATCGCCCAAGGTTGACTATAACGACTCTATCCGCGCCATCCTCTATGGCCATCACCCCCGTTTGGAGCCTGTCACTCAGCAAACGCTCGACAAGGTGAGCTACGACCGCATCCTCGAGATCTATAAGGAGCGTTTCAGCGATGCGGCCAACTTCAAGACCGTCATCATCGGCAACTACGACGAGCAGGAGCTCCGTGCCATGCTGTGTCAGTATCTGGCCACGCTACCTGCCACCAACCAGCACGAGGTGGCCAACGTGAGTCGTCTGCCTCGCATCATCGACGGACAGAAGGTGGTGACCTTCACCAAGAAGCAGGCCACGCCTCTGGCCAACGTGAGTATCGTACTCACCGCCGACGTGCCCTTCACGCCCCAGAGCGACCTCGAGCTCGACTTCCTGAAGCGTTGTCTCTCCATCGCCTATACCGACTCGGTGCGCGAGGAGAAGGGTGGCACCTATGGTGTCAGCGTAGACTTCGAACTCGACAAGGACGACCAGCCCAACGCCACGCTGGAGATTTCGTATAATGCCGACCCACAGCGCTACGAGGAGTTGAACCCCATCATCTATCAGCAATTGAAGAACATCGCCCAGAACGGTCCTTCGGCCACATCGATGCAGAAGGTCAAGGAGTATCTGGTGAAGCAGTATGCCCAGATGGCCATCACCAATGACTATTGGAGCTATGTCATCTGGCACGAGCTCGACGATGATGCCGACTTCGACCGCGACTACTGCGAGATGGTCAATCGCATGACTGCTGCCGATGTGCAGCGCATGGCTCAGCGCCTGCTTTCTGCCAAGCGATGCGTTGAAGTGACGATGCTCTCTGAGTAAACGCGAAAAGCGACATCATTTCTCCCAAATCCCGTCAAACGTGCTTCCGGCATTGATTATGAGGGCATTCTGCGCGATTGACTGGATTTGGGAGTTTTTTTTGTAGGATTCATAGGAAATGATTACCTTTGCAACATAAAACTTAACTTATTCACATGACTCATGTTCTGAAGACACGCAAAAAAATGCACTATGGATGTCACCTTTTGTCTTTCCGACTTGTTATATATGCAGAAACCGGTTCGGAAACAAAATGTCTAACAATAAAAAATAGAAAGAAAATGGAAGCTTATCAACTGGATTATTTAAACAAGATGATTGCGGTAGTTTGTTGTGGATGCGTTCTTCCCATTGTATGGATTTGGTTGCAGACACGTCGCAAGATTAGTGAGTCGAAGGATCGCACACAGATTGTCATGGCAGCTCTCGAGAAGAATCCTGATATGGATGTGGAAGAGTTGGTCAAGAAAATGGCTCCACAAAAAAGACTGCTGAAGGAAAAACTGCTCACAAAACTGCTATTGGGCGGCATCTTTACTTTTCTGGGTTTTGGCATCCTAGGATTCTGTACTTTTCATGGTTATGTTGGCGGAATGAATTCATTTGATCTTCAAGTGTTTAGCCTTTTCGGCGCTATCCCTTCGGGTATCGGCATCGCCTTCCTTGTTAATTTCTTCGTTGGCAAGAAGATGCTGGTCAAGGAGATGGAGGCAGAACAAATGAAAGTGATGAGTGAAAAGCGATAAGTGAAAGGCAGTGACGCGCGAAATTTTCATAGCCCATGTGGAGCGTGAGCAGGAAGCCCTGAGAAGCTTCTTGCTCGCCCTCTGTTGCGGCAACAAGGGCGATGCCGACGACCTGGCGCAAGATGCGCTGGTGAAAGCTTACCTTGCATCGGCAGGCTATCAGGACAAAGGGCGCTTTCGGTCGTGGCTCTTCAAAATTGCCCACAACACATTCCTCAACCACAAGGCCAGCCTGCGCTCTACGGAAAGCATCGACGAGGCACGCACGCTTGTCAGCAATGCCGCTTCCGATTCCGGCTTTGAGCATCAAGACCTCTATCTGGCCCTGCGCACCCTGCCCCCAAAGGAGCGATCGGCCATCACGCTGTTCTATCTGAATGGCTATAACATCAAGGAGATAGCCACGATTACCGATGCATCGGAAGATGCCGTGAAAAAGCAACTCTCAAGAGGACGTGACAAGTTGCAGGAGCAGCTGAAAATGAATAACGGACAATAAAGACAATGGATATGACAAAAGATAAAGCCCTCGAGGATCTGTTCCTCGCCCAGAAGCCTCAGTTCAAGGACAACGCCGACTTTATGGCGTCGCTCACCAAACGCTTGGATACTGTAGAGTTTATCAAGCAGCATCAGGAGGCAACCATCCGTCGCTATAAGATGATGATGGTGGCCGCTTTCGTCGTAGGCATCATCAGTGGTGCGTTCGCCATTGCCTTTGTCCTCTCCACACCTGCTGAACCCCTTTTCACCTTCAGCATACAGAGTGCGTTCTTGCTATGGATAGCCGAGAACTCGCGACTCATCGTCAGCACAGCCATCGCCCTGCTGATGACGGTGGGCACCATCAGCATTATCGGCAATGTGCAGGACATCCTGCGGATGCGCCGCCAGTTAAAGATGGATATGAAGCATTGTTAATGCACCGAGGCGTTTAGATTTCTCTTCAGGAAGAAGGTCTTGGTGGCCATGAAGAAGAGG
>Ga0265298_10002008_pt1 | contig 29297 bp, 25 predicted proteins | sample AusTroGonzalo_MG_3_FD_193486 | JGI IMG/M metagenome (GOLD analysis project Ga0265298, IMG submission 193486) | Bovine rumen microbial communities from tropical cattle in Woodstock, Queensland, Australia - Gonzalo_01 | ecosystem: Host-associated > Mammals > Digestive system > Stomach > Rumen ...
ACCGCGAGTCATACGGTATGTACTGCTGTAACGGTATCCTCTTTAACCATGAGAGTGAGCGTCGCGGCGAGAACTTCGTCACCCGCAAGATCACACTGGCTGCAGCCCGTATCGCACAGGGTTATCAGGACAAGCTCTATCTGGGTAATCTGAATTCGCTGCGCGACTGGGGATATGCTAAGGACTACATCGAATGCATGTGGCTCATCCTGCAACAGCCGGAGCCGGATGACTTCGTGATTGCCACCGGTGAATATCATACTGTCCGTGAGTTTGCCACACTGGCCTTCAAGGAGGTAGGCATCGAACTGGAATGGCGTGGTGATGGTGTAGACGAGAAAGGTTACGACAAGAAGACTGGTAAGGCCCTCGTTGAGGTCGATCCGAAGTATTTCCGTCCTGCAGAGGTAGACCAGTTGCTCGGTAATCCTGCGAAGGCTAAGGCGAAGTTAGGATGGAATCCGCAGAAGACGTCTTTCCAAGATCTAGTGAAGATCATGGTCAAGCACGACATGAAGTTCGTCAAGAAGTTGTTCATTAAAGCACAGATGGAAGAATGACACTCGGCAAGAACAGTAAGATATATGTAGCGGGACACCACGGACTTGTGGGTTCCGCTATTTGGAATAACCTCCTGCAAAGGGGCTATACCAATCTGGTAGGTCGCAGTCACAAGGAACTTGATCTCACAGATCAGGTGGCTGTCAGGAAGTTCTTCGACGAGGAGCGACCGGAAGGTGTTGTACTGGCAGCAGCCTTTGTGGGTGGCATCATGGCCAACTCACTTTACCGTGCAGACTTCATCATGATGAACATGAAGATACAGTGTAATGTTATCAGCGAGGCCTATGCGCATGGGGTAAAGAAGTTGCTGTTCCTGGGCAGTACATGCATCTATCCGAAAAATGCACCCCAGCCGATGAAGGAAGATTGCCTACTCACCTCCCCGTTGGAGTACACCAACGAGGAATATGCCATCGCCAAGATTGCTGGTCTGAAGATGTGCGAGTCATATAATCTGCAATATGGCACGAACTATATCGCCGTAATGCCCACGAACCTCTATGGTCCGAACGACAACTTCCACCTGGAAAACTCACACGTAATGCCGGCTATGATGCGTAAGATCTATCTCGCCAAGCTCATCCACGATGAAGAATGGGAAAAGATCGCCATCGACCTGAACAAACGTCCCGTAGAAGGTGTGAATGGCACAGCATCCAAGGACGAGGTTCTGAAGGTGCTTGGCAAATATGGTATATATAATAACAAGGTGGTGCTCTGGGGCACAGGTACCCCACTCCGCGAATTCTTGTGGAGCGAAGACATGGCCGATGCCTCTGTGCATGTCTTGCTGAATGTCGATTTCAAGGATGTCATTGGTATTGAGAAATACTCATCTGTTCACTATGGTGCCTCTACCGATGGTGCTGTAGACCGTAACCACTCTGCAGGTCGAGGTGGAGCAATCCCGTCATTAGGCGAGATCCGCAACTGTCACATCAATGTGGGAACAGGCAAGGAGCTGACCATCCGCGAACTCTCCGAACTGGTTGTAAAGGCAGTAGGCTTTGAGGGAATGGTAGAGTTTGACGCTTCCAAGCCCGACGGCACTATGCGCAAACTCATCGATGTGTCCAAACTCCACTCACTCGGTTGGACCCACAAGGTCGAGATTGAGGATGGTGTTCAGAAGTTGTTTGAGTGGTATAAAAATAGTCTACAATAATAAAGCCCGCCAGTGGCGGGCTCTATCTTTCATTACATATTCTTCTTTAAGGACTCTTTCCAGTGAGCGTATGCTGCAGCATAGGCAGCACGGTCGGCCTCCTTCGGCTCTATTACCTGCAACTTATCCAGCGTTGCAAAGGCCTCATCGGCATTAGCATAGATACCAGCACCGATACCGGCACCCTTGGCAGCACCTACCGAGCCATCAGTGTCATAAAGTTCAATGGTAGCACCGCTCACACCTGCCAATGTATCACGGAACAACGGACTCAGGAACATATTGGCCTTACCGGCGTGAATCTTCTTGATGTCCATTCCCATCTGCTGCATGATCTCCATACCATAGCAGAATGAGAAGACGATACCCTCCTGGGCAGCACGGACCAGATGAGCCTTGTTGTGCTTGTTGAAATTCAAGCCGTTGATCGAGCAGCCGATCTCCTTATTCTCCAGCACGCGCTCAGCACCATTACCGAACGGGATAATGGTGACACCCTCACTACCGATGGGCACACTAGCAGCCAAGTCATTCATCTCAGCATAACCAATCTCCGGGGTAATGTTACGATGCGTCCATGCATTCAGAATACCCGTACCATTGATGCAGAGCAGCACACCCAGACGAGTCTGGTCAGCAGTATGATTCACGTGAGCGAAGGTATTCACACGACTCTGCTTGTCATAATTCACATCACCGAGTACACCATATACGACACCAGATGTACCAGCCGTAGCAGCGATCTCACCAGGATTCAGCACATTGAGCGACAGGGCGTTGTTGGGCTGGTCACCACCACGATAAGTAATCGGTGTACCGGCTTTCAGACCCAATTCCTCAGCAGCCTCTGCACTCACCACGCTCTGTTCGGCAAACGTCGGAACGATGTCGGCAATCAGCGAAGCATCAAAGCCATAATACTTCATCAGGAAGTCAGCCACCTGATTGTTCTTAAAATCCCAGAACATGCCCTCACTCAGACCACTGACAGTCGTGTTGGCTACCCCACTCAGTCGCATGGCGATATAGTCACCAGGCAGCATGATCTTATAAATCTTGCTGTAAAGCTCCGGCTCATTCTCCTTTACCCAGGCCAACTTTGCGGCGGTGAAGTTACCCGGAGAGTTTAGCAGATGGCTCAAGCACTGCTCTGCGCCGAGTTCCTTGAAAGCCTTCTCGCCATAGGGGACAGCACGGGAGTCACACCAAATGATTGACGGACGCAATGCTTTCAGATCTTTGTCCACACACACCAGTCCGTGCATCTGGTACGAAATACCGATGGCCTTGATCTCCTCAGCCTTAGCACCGGAGTCGGCCATGATTTTCTGGAGACTCAACTTCGCATTATTCCACCACATCTGGGGATCCTGCTCTGCCCATCCGGCTTTGACTGCCGTGATAGGAGCTTCCTTCTCGGGGAAGAAAGCTGTTGCTACACACTTGCCGTTGTCAGCATTAACAAGTGATGCCTTCACTGATGAGCTACCGACATCAAAACCTAACAAAAGTCTACTTGCCATAATTTGAACTAATTAATCTATAAACAATACACTTTATGTGCAAAATTCCTCATTTTTTTCCATTTTTCCAACTATTTTAAGCAAAAATGCATTTTTTTTACCATATTTTGTGTTCAATTAAAATATTTTGTTTACCTTTGCACCTTAGAATAGCAATATTACGTAATATAAACCATTCTTATATGAAGAAGAAAATACTAATACTTGACGACAAAGAGACCATCGCAAAGGTGCTCTCCATCTATCTCATGAGCGACTACGACGTGCAGTGGTTGCCAGATGGACTGCAAGGAGTGAAATGGCTCCAGGCTGGAAACACGCCCGACCTTATTATCTCCGATATCCGTATGCCTGGCATGCGCGGTGACGATTTTCTGGAATGGATCAAGCAGAACGAGTTGTTCAAGCACATTCCCGTCATTATGCTGTCCAGCGAGGATTCCACGAGTGAGCGAATCCGCCTATTGGAAATTGGCGCCGAAGACTATATTGTTAAACCATTTAATCCGATGGAGCTGAAGATCAGGGTCAAGAAGATTATTCCCTGAGTCGTCATAAGTATACACATATTATATAATATATATGATAGGCATTGTATATCATGGCAACAATCCAGAAACCCAGGAACGATTGAAATACATTCCCGGTCGGTTGGTTCAGTTTGCAACCAACTATAAGGACGCGGCCTCTGCCTGTGCTCCTCATGTTCGTAACGAGCATTTCATCTTGTTCTACGAGCAGAGTGTCTTGGCGGAAGATATCACGGCTATCACTTATATCAAGAAGAAATGTAAGAATGTCTACATCATCCTGCTCACCAAAGAGCTGACGATGGATGACCGGAAGATGTATCAGAAATGTGGTATTAACGACACGGTTGATGCAAATTCTTCCATTACAGATCTCAATAAAAAGATTACATTCATCTCCGACCGCGAGATGATGTTGTTCGACGATGCCCCATCCAAGCATCGTATCCTGCGTTTCAAGATTCCTCTTTGGAAACGTCTCTTCGACATCTTCTTCTCTCTGTTGGCTATAATTATCCTTTCACCGGTATTCATCATTACGGCCATTGCCATCCGTCTGGAGAGCAAAGGTCCAGTCATCTTCAAGTCTAAGCGCGTCGGTACAAACTATACCGTCTTCGACTTCTTGAAATTCCGTTCTATGTATGCCGATGCAGAGCAGAGGCTGAAGGAGGTCGCCAAGGAAGCTGGCAACCAATATGCAGAGAAGGACAATGAGGAAGAGAAGGATCACCAGAGCGTCATCACGGCACCTTTAGGCGAGGAAGCAGAGATGATGATGATGGACATGGGTATGGAGTCAGACATGATGATCAGCGACGATGAGGTCATGCTGGTCGGTGATGACTTCGTGGTATCCGAGTCTGACTTCAACAAGGAGAAAGAAGAGGAGAACAACAACGCTTTTGTCAAGATCGAGAACGACCCGCGTGTGACCAAAGTGGGTAAGTTCATCCGCAAGTACAGTATTGATGAGCTGCCACAGCTCTTCAACATATTGAAAGGCGACATGTCCATCGTGGGCAATCGCCCGTTACCTCTTTATGAGGCAGAGAAACTCACCGTAGACTCCAGCATTGACCGTTTCATGGCACCTGCCGGCCTCACAGGCCTCTGGCAGGTCGAAGAACGCGGCAAGGGTGGTTTGATGTCGGCAGAAGAGCGCAAGCAGCTTGACATCACCTACGGACAGACCTACTGTTTCACGATGGATATGAAGATTATATTCCGCACTTTGACAGCATTCATCCAAAAAGATAACGTATAAGATTAAGAAACATAAACCATAGCGCAATGAACAAGATTAAGCGACTATTAATGATTGTAGCGGCGACAGGAATCGCTTCCTCTACTTTTGCCCAATTCGACGAAAGTGGTATCGCAGCCGGATTCTTTGACTCCAGTAAAGATAAGGACATCAATTTTTCAGAGTTCCATCTGCCTCCATTGGCTGTTCTGCTTGAAAACGCCAAGTCCACTCCACAGATTTTGTCGTTAGAAAAAGCCAGACAAATAGCTGTGGCAGAAGTGGCGAAACAAAAAAGAAGTATATTTGGGCATATTAATGGTCATGCTAGTTACAGTTATGGTAAGGCAGACATGTGGGGAAATAACTCCTCGACAACGAGTTATATGATCTACCAATTCCAAGGCTCTGAGCAAAGCTATTGGAATGTGGGTGTAAGCGCCTCTATTACAGTCGAAGATATTTTGGATTATGTACCGTCCATAAGGCGTAAAAGACTTGAAGTAGATCAAGCTATCATTGCTAAAGATGTCGCTTTTGACCAACTGAAGCTACAAATAGCAGCACTATTTGTTAAAATCACTAATGACTTGGTAACATTAAAAACTTATGGTGAAGCTGCTGCAGCCTATCAGGGAGCTGGTGCTTTAAATCGTGAAGATTTTGAAAATGGTAACATGGGAATAGAAGATTATGCCCATACAAAATTATACGAAAGTAGTCAGGTCTCTAACTATCAAACAATGCAGACATCTATCACTACAGATATCCTTACCTTAGAAATTCTGACTCATACCCCAATCATCACAAACTCAACGACAGAAATCACATTGGATGCACATGTCGTTAAATCTGACAAAGAAATAGCCAAAGAGAACAAGGCTGTTGAAAAGCGTATTAAAAAAGCTGTTGAAGAGGACGAGAAGAAAACAAAGGCATTAGAAAAAGCTGAGAAAAAGGCAGAAAAAGCCGCAGCCAAGGCAGCAAAAAAAGAAAGTAAAACGAAATAAATAGTAGCATTATGGATTTATTTAGATATATCGTTAGGTTCTTATACAAGATTCGTTGGTACCTTATCATACTGCCATTGATTGCGTTGGTAGTAGCTTGGTTTATGACACGCAACATGGAGCGGGTTTATGATACCAATACAACTATTTACACAGGTATGATTACAGCATACAATATTGAAGGTGGTTCTGGTACGGCTGGAGGTAACGCTACGACCAATATGAAAAACCTCATGTTGCTCATCACAACAGATGTGACTATTCACGAAGTATCACTTCGATTATTCGCCCGTTGTATGATGTACGGAAATACCAACAAGGATAACAACTATATCTCTGCAGAGCATTTCCGCCAGTTAAATAATAGTGTCCCTGCAGATGTGAAAGCACTGATAAACCATAATAGTGAAAATGCCACCTATGCCAACTTAAAGGCATACGAGAAGCCGACTCAAGACAATTATCTGTTTGGTATTACGAACTATCATCCATATTTTGGCATTAATAATATCACAAGTCGTTTGAAAGTATTACAACTTAATCAAAGTGATATTATTGATATCGGATATTCGGCCAACGATGCTGGTATCGCATATAACACCTTAGATATTCTTAACGAAGTGTTTGCCCGCCAATATGCCCAGTTACGCTATGGCGAAACAAACAATGTCATCAAGTTCTTCGAACGGGAAGTAGCTCGTCTCTATCGTATTCTGACTAATGCCGAAGATGACCTCATTCGCTATAATGTGGAAAAACGCATCATCAACTATGGCGAACAGACAAAGGTGTTGGCAGGTATGGACGGATCTCAACAGATTTCTGATAATGAATTGTTAAAAAATCAAACGACAACACGAGCCTTGATGGATTATTTAGAACGTCAATTAGGTGACCGTGCGAAAATCATCAAGGCTAATAAAGATTTTACTGATCAAGTCACGGATATTTCCCGCATTCAATCGCGTATCTCTAATCTTCGCCTGATGAGTAGTGAAGGTGGTGGCAGTGGTGTAGAGTCTCAGTTGGAATTAGCAAAAGCCGAGAGAATGCTCCAGGATGCTACAGATAATGTACGGGGACTGATTAAAGATATCGAGGCTGGTACATATAGTGCGGAAACTGGAGTCAAGGCTCCTGAAATGATTAGCAAATGGCTGGAGCAAGTGCTTTTGTTGGAAAAAACTAAGGCTGAATTAGGTGCTCAAGACGTCATGCGCCAAAAGCTTGACAAGCAAATGCTATACTATGCACCTATTGGCGCCACATTAGGTCGTAAGGATCGCCATATCAGTTTCATTGAAGGCAACTATATGGAAATGCTGAAGGCATTAAATGCTGCTCGTCTTCGTCAAAAGAACCTGCAAATGACTACAGCCACTTTACGCGTGCTGAATCCCCCTTTGTTCCCCATGAATGCCCAGCCCACTAATCGCATGATGATTCTACTCGGTGCGTTCTTGCTGACATTCTTATTGACGGCCATGTACTTCTTCATCATCGAGTTGTTGGATCGTACGCTTCGTGATCGTATGCGCTCAGAACGTATCACCAAGATTCCTGTCATGGGTTGTTTCCCGAAGGAAAGCACTTTGCGTTATCGCCGGTTCAACAAGACCATTGCAGATATGGCACTCCGCCAACTCAGCAAGACACTCCTCCCCCACTTCAAGGAAGGTCAACAGAATGTTCTCAACCTGTTATCAACTGATGCAGCAAACGGTAAGAGTTACATTGCTCAAGAATTAGAGAACTATTGGATTTCTATTGGCTTACAAGTTCGTCGTCTCACATACGATGAGGATTTTCTCGCAGAGGATAGCCGTTTCATCATGGCAAAAGACATTAAGGATATTTGTCCAGATATCCTGCCTAATGAGATTGCCATCATCGAGTATCCAAACTTGGACGACAACTCCATTCCGTCAGGTCTGCTCAACATGGGTACTATCAATCTCTTGGTCACACGTGCCAACCGCACCTGGAAGGATGTAGACCAGAAAGCCCTGAAAGAACTTCAGTCCCAACTGACAGACCAAAATACACTTTTCATGTACCTCACAGAGGCTCAGCGTTATGCAGTAGAGGAATTTGTTGGTCAATTACCACCTTATACCAAGTTCAACAACTTTGTATATCGTATATCTCAGATGGGGCTGACCGCAGTTGAAAATAGTCACGCAAAATAAATGGCAAGAGTATCTTCAAATAGGCTATCAGAATACACCCATGAAAACGGAGGAAGAGTAGCATTACTCTTTCTCCTATTTGCTCTTGCCATCTATGAATTTATTAATGCAGGTTTCAATGCATATGCAGTAATCTGTTTATCTCCATTAGCCATTTTGTTTTGTTATGTGGCCTTTAAATGGAGAAGGAGTGTATTTTGGGCCTTGATCGTGGTCAACTGGTTTCTTATGAACAGAAATCTCAGTTATCCAATTCCTGTATCTTTAATAGATGAGATGTTGGAATTGATACTCATCGCTATAGCAATTATTGACCTTAGGGAGACACCTCATTTTGAAAGAGCATGGAACCTCATGCTTCTAGCTATTATGATTTGGTGTGGATTATGCCTTCTTGAGGTTCTAAACGACACCTGTGGACTGGGAATAAACTTTACAGCGTGGTTTGCAGGTGCAAGATTAATGGCATTACACCTTGTTTGGATACTATTAGTATTTTCATTATACATAACAAGTCCTAAATTCTTAATGATATACTTAAGATTATGGGCTGGTCTATCTCTTTTCTCCGCTTTTTGGACTTGGAAGATGATCAATATTGGCTTAACGCCATCAGAAAGTTCTTGGCTTTACAATAGCGGCTATGTCACACATATTCTGAATGGTGGAACTCTCATCCGATATTGGTCAACATTTAACGACGCTGCTACGTATGGATGTAATGCTGGTTCGTCCGCAATAGCCTTTTTAATTTTTGGAATCACATCAAAATTGAAACTTGATAAAATTTTCTTTATTGTGACAGCGATAATTGTCACATGGGGAATGTTCCAATCAGGTACAAGAACTGGTATTTTTACCATGATTGCAGGTTTTGGTGTTTTCTTAATTTTGGCAAGATCTACAAGAATATTGATTCCAAGTGCAATTTTTGGTGCTATTTTCTTATTCATTCTGATTTTCACAAATATTGGTAATAGTAACCAGCAAATGAGAAGAATGCGATCTGCATTCAAAAAGGGTGATGCCTCCGCTACCGTTCGAGATGTCAACAAAGCTACCATTGCAAAATATATTAAAGATGCGCCTTGGGGTATTGGTATTGGAATGATGTCTACTAACATTCCCGCCAATAATAAATTTAGGAAATTGTCAGAGGTACCACCTGACTCCGAATACGTATTCATTTGGGTAAGGACTGGTCCTATAGGAGTCACAGTTTTTACCTGCTGTATGCTATTAATACTTCTAGGAGGATGTATCATTGTCTTGTTTAGACTCAAAAGTCCCTCTTTAATTGGAATTGGGGGGGGCTTGTGTGCAGCATTTGTATCTATTAACATCGGAGCCTATGCCAATCAAATTCTCTATCAATATCCAAATGGATTGACGTTCTTTGGAGCGATGGCTATTGTTTACGTTCTACCTTATATTGAACCTGAATGGATAAAATATGAAGAAAAACGTTTGGCCAAAGAAGCAGAAAGAAAAAGACTCAGATTAGAAAAGAAATTAGCATCAAGAGTGTAGTACATTGATGATTTAAGATTGATTATTGAAGATTGAAAATTGAGGTTTCTATTATTACCATCAATTATAATGGACTGGAAGATACCTGTGCATTGATTGAGACCATCCCCTTCAATGAAAACATGGAGGTGATTGTAGTGGATAATGCCTCAAAGAATCAAGAAGCGGAAATTATTGCTAAACGTTTTCCGCAAGTTAATGTCATCAAGAGTGAAAAAAATCTTGGTTTTGCTGGCGGAAACAATTTAGGTATCCAGGCAGCGCAAGGGAAGTATCTGTTTCTCATCAACAATGACACCGTCTTTAAGGATTTCAACGTCCAAGCGTTGATTGAGAGAATGGAATCATCGCCAGATATCGGTATCGTATGTCCTAAAATACGATTTGCATGGGAAAATAACCCCATTCAGTTTGCCGGGTATTCTAAACTCTCAACAATCACTGTTCGTAATTATGCTATCGGTTTTAATGAGGGAGATCATGGACAGTACGACACTGCCCACCCTACTCCATACGCCCATGGTGCTGCGATGCTGGTTCACCGGGAGGCCATCAACAAGGTAGGGCTCATGCCTGATTGTTATTTTCTATATTACGAAGAATTAGACTGGTCAATGATGTTTACTCGCATGGGTTTTCAAATCTGGTACGAGCCCGAGTGTACCATTTACCATAAGGAAAGCCAGGCCACAGGCCAGAACAGTCCCCTTCGTAGTTATTACCTCACACGTAACAGGTTATTATTGGTTCGTCGCAATCCTCAAGAGTTTAACAAAACGCTGGCATACATCTACCTCATCTGTATCGTTGCCTTTCGTGACATCCTAAAATATACATTCATAGGACGTTATGATCTCTTGAAAGCTATCTTTAGAGCTCTTGGTCATTTCATCTATAAACTATAAACATTAAACTATAAACATCAAGAAAAATATGAATATCAGCTTTTGGGACATAATGATATATACGGACATCGTCTTGTTCATCATAGTGGCAGTCACTGTCATTTATCTGGGAATCTTTTCCATAGCGTCCTTATTTGATAAAAATCACGAATCCCCTCGTTCCAAGAAGCAGAATCGTATTGTCGTTTTGATTCCCTCGTACCATCAAGATGCAGTCATTGAACAAGCAGTCATCTCTATTCTATCCCAAGCCTATCCCCAACGTATGTTCGATGTGACAGTCATCTCCGACCATCAGGAAGAGATGACTAATATGCGCCTAGCCCAATACCCTATCACCCTGCTCACACCGAACTTCGAGGAGAGTACCAAAGCGAAATCATTACAATACGCCATTCTCAACTTGCCAGAGTTCAAAATCTATGATATCGCACTCATCCTTGATGCCGATAATATTGTAGAACAGGACTTCTTAGCTAAAGTTAACGATGCCTTTGAGACGGCTGCGACAAAGGCTATTCAGATGCACCGTATCTCACGAAACAGAGATACGACTGTTGCCTTGTTGGGATCTATTTTTGAAGAAATCAACAATGCCATCTTCCGTCGGGGGCATATCAATGTTGGCTTATCTTCTGCTTTGGCTGGATCTGGTATCGCTTACGATTTTTCATGGTTCAAGACTAATGTCATGAAAGCCCGCACATCAGGTGAAGACAAAGAATTAGAAGCTCTATTACTCCGCCAAGAATTGTTTATCGACTATTTCGATGACATTTATGTCTATGGTGAAAAAAAACGTACAACAGCAAAATTGAACCAACAACACGGTCGTTGGGCCTCGGAGCAGTTCCACAATTTCATCCGGAACATCAAGTTCCTACCTGGAGCCATTTTCCGGAAACAATATGATTTGGCCGATAAAATTATCCAATGGATGCTTATTCCCCGCACCACTATGATGGCCATTATCCTAATCATGAGTATCGTCCTGCCATTCATCTATATGACCTTAGTCATTAAATGGTGGATTCTCGGATCCCTAGCTCTCTTTATCTTCGCCATAGCTACTCCTGACTATCTGGTAGCAGAGATGTGGGAAAAGACGTTTTTACGTGATCCTTTCAAACGCTTGTGGAATCATTATAAACCCAGCCTGTTCCGCAAAAAGAGATGATTTGGTCAGTTTTTCATAGTATCGACATTATCCTATGGGTAATTATCGCAGGATCTGTAGCCTACGTGGTATTCTTTGCGATTATCTCCCTATTTTACGATAAAGAAGACCATATTGCAGCCCATGCAGCAGCCCTAAGCAATAAACAGAGCAGATTTCTCATTTTATATCCTGCCTATAAGGAAGATCGTGTTATTATCAATGCGGTGGAAAATTTCCTATTGCAAGACTATCCGAAGACACATTATACGGTCGCGGTCATCTCTGACCACATGCAGCCCGAGACCAATGATTATTTACGACAATTACCTATCACTCTGCTTGAACCAGTTTTCGAAAAGAGTTCTAAGGCCAAAGCCATGCAATATGCCATTAACGAGGTCAAAGGCGATTTCGATCAGGTGGTGGTATTGGATGCTGACAATGTCGTGAGACCCGAGTTCCTTTCACAGCTGAATATCCTATGTACCGTCTATGATACCATTCAATGTCATCGTTGTGCCAAGAACGCTGATAACGATGTGGCGGTGCTCGATGGTGCCAGTGAGGAAATCAATAATACTATTTTCCGCAAAGCCCACAACCGTCTCGGTCTTTCTTCTGCCTTGATTGGTTCTGGCATGTGTTTTAAATATGATTTATTTGAGAAAAATGTTTTTCAACTATCCACAGCTGGCGAGGATCGTGAGATGGAAGCTCTCCTGCTCCATCAAGAGGTGTATATCAAATATGCTCCAGAAATCCATGTCTTCGATGAAAAGGTCAGCAACCAGGATAATTTCCAACGTCAGCGCATGCGCTGGATGACCGCACAGGTGCAAAGTTTACTCAGCAATTTGCCCCAAATCCCAGAAGCCATCATCCATGGTAAGATCAATTTTGTCGACAAAACTATCCAGCAGGCTCTGATTCCCCGTTCCATCTTGATTGTCCTATTAGCAGGTATCTCTATCTTTATGACCATCTTTATGCCCACTTGGTGCGAAAAGTGGTGGGTGCTTTTTGCCTTGTTGGCAGTTTCTCTCTTTATTGCCCTCCCCCGCCAACTCCGTTTCCGTTCCTTCGCCAAGGTTCTCACCATCCCTGGACTTGTTCTACGCATGCTCAAGAACCTTCTACATTTGGACCGAAAGAATACGGATTTCATACACACTCAACATGGTTAGCCTATGAGTAACATCAAAATCTTCATCTGCGCCCACAAGGAAGTGCCCCTACCACAACACCCTTATTTCCTGCCTATTCAGGCGGGTGCTTCACTGCACAAACCAATTTCGGGTTACCAACCTGATAGTGAAGGAGATAATATCTCCGCAAAAAACCCCCACTTTTGTGAACTCACGTGTCACTACTGGGCTTGGAAGAATCTCAAAAATGTCGACATCGTTGGATTAAACCATTACCGCCGCTATTTCGATTTCCAACAGAAATGGCCACAATTCTCTGCAGACAAGCACTTCATGTCAACAGAATCATTTCTAAACCAGCCCTACATATTCCCCAATCTTGAGGATATCCTGCACAATTACGACATCATCCTCCCCATTGCTCGCCATTGGCGTGTCAGTAACACACAGCAATATGGAGAATACCATATTGCTAAAGACTGGGAAATGCTCCGTCAGATTATTAAAGAGGGATCACCACAGTACATTCCAGCCTTCGAAGAAACAATGGATCATAGCAACAAATCCGTAGGCTACAACATGTTTATCACTCACTGGAAGCACTTTAATGCCTATTCAGAATGGCTCTTCGACATCCTCTTTGAGGTTGAACGTCGCGTTCCTCCTATTGATGACCCTATCCAAAGCCGCATATATGGCTATATGAGTGAACGCCTCATTAATGTTTTTTGCAAGCGCTACCTACTCCGCATTAAACACATTCCCCTCATCATGCCATTTGATGATTTCGAAGATAATATGAATATATCAAACTGGCATGCGACATATCGGAACATGATTAATGATTTTCATTACCTGATAAAACGCTAAGTCTTTCTATTATCTTTTGAGCTATACATGTATCTAATACAAGATAGCCTTTAGGATTCAAATGCATGAGCCCACCATCATAGAGGCCTCTCTTGTCTTTATAACCATCAGGATTCCAATCTTTATATGATATGGTAATTACTAGATCATTCCATCCCTGCTCATCAAGCAAATCATAATAAGATTTCCTATAATCCTCAATACAATCCATTTTTGACCACGTCACGAACATGGAAGCCAGATACTGGAGTTTCACTTGTCTGGATCGACGCTTGTATGAAAATAAAATATCATATGAAGGAATTTCTAATATGATCGGTGTAATATGACTCTCCAATAAAAGATCTATGATCAGCCTCATATTCTCTTTATAATAACCCTTACCCATTTTCCTGTCCGTATCATTAATACCTGCCACAACGAAACAGAAGTCTGGCCCCCATTCAATCACTCTTCTCATAGAATCATTTCGAAAAATGCCATAATAAATATTCTTTGAGGTCAATCCACTTATACCTGCAGTTTTTAAAATAACTGGTTTCCCAATTTCGAAACAGACAAGAGAATCTATAACACATTTAACTTTCTTATGCCCATCAGCCCAACTATCTCCAATATAAGCGACGCGAATCGTGTCATCACCATATTGCATAATAGTTATCCCATCCTGCTTTTCTGCAGGAGAATAATACGGAGAATTATTGATTATGATAATTCCAATATAGAGGGTAATAAACACACATAATAACCAAACAATCCGTTTCATATACTTTTTTTATGCAAAAATAAGAAAAAAAATTATATCAAATGTCTATAATCCATTTTTTTTCACTACTTTTGCAAAACAAATAGCTTTATGCTTATTAAATCAAGGAATAATTATATTTCTATCGCCAAAGCTATAGGTATTATCCTTATGGTGGTTGGACACTCTGGGTGTCCATCAGCCATTGGCAATTTCATCTATTTGTTTCACATGCCTTTGTTCTTTGTATGCTCAGGATATTTCTTTAGGGAAATTGCAGACAAGGCATCACTCTTGTACTTTTACAAAAAAAGAATTAATGGACTATATCTACCCTATTTGAAATGGAGCATACCTTTTTTAGTGCTTCACAATGTTTTCCGCTACATCGATATAACAGGAAGTGTAATCTACCAAACACATGATTACATAATACAATTTCTTCGGTTAGTGACCATGACAGATTACGAATTATTGATTCGCCCATTTTGGTTCATTAAAGAATTGCTTTTCGCATCTGTGATTGTTGCGTCTATTTCTATGATTCACGCCCACATGTTTCCCAAAATTGGGACGTTCACACTTTTAATCTTATCGCTATCAATTGCTATTTTTGCGAAGTTCTTACCACTCATTCCATTGATCGGTGATTGTTCTTTGCAATTCTTAAGCATCGCATATTTCTATTCTGGAATACTGATCCAGAAGTATAAATTTTCAATACCATTCACAACATCAATGATATACATATCTTTTTTTGTTGTACTGATAGGAAGCATACTTTTTACAGGAACCATTGATATGAGATTTACAACAGCGAAGAATATGCTTCCATATTTTTTATTATCGCTATCAGGAGTCATCATGGTATTATGTATTTCAAAGAAGTTGGACAAAATATCCATCAATTCTACCTTTTATTATATCGGGAATCATACCATGCCCATTCTCGCATTAAACTTATTGGCACTTAAACTTGGGAATTTGATGAAAATATGGATATATAATTTGCCCATAAACAAACTATCTTCATATACAGTCATTTATGAATATAATACGTATTTCTGGATGATTTATACAATTATTGGAATATCAACTCCTTTATTACTAAATTTCCTATACCACAAATTGTTTTCACGCCAATAGAACATTTTTCTCTACTTTTATTTTGAAATCACGAATAAAAACTGTAATTTTGCACTAAAATATGAGCTTTATGGCAAAAGAGTGGGACATCATCATCACAAATAGGAACAAACTGCTAAGCATAGATCTGCAGGAAGTATGGCACTATCGCGATCTTCTCGCGATGTATGTCAAACGCGATATCATCACGTTTTATAAGCAAACAATCCTAGGGCCTCTGTGGTTTATTATTCAACCACTCTTCACCACCATCATGTTTATGTTTGTATTTGGTGGCATTGCAGGAATCTCTACAGATGGTATACCTCAAGCAGTTTTCTATTTAGCCGGATTGGTCTGTTGGAACTATTTTCAGGACTGTTTAAGCAAATGTTCTGACACATTCAACGCCAATCAGGCTATCTTTGGCAAAGTATACTTTCCAAGACTGGTTGTACCATTATCTATAGTCATTTCTAACCTGATTAAAATGGCTATCCAATTTATATTGTTCTTGGTTGTCTATATATACTATTTCGCATCTGGCGTATATTTTCATATCAACGCAACGATCCTTTTAGTACCTATCCTCATTATTATGCTTGGTTGTCTCGGGCTTGGTTTTGGAATGATCATTTCATCCATGACAACCAAATACCGCGATTTAAGATTTCTCATCACATTCGGTGTCCAGTTATGGATGTACGCAACCCCTGTCATCTATCCCCTATCTGTCATGAAAGAAACATATCCCAAATACATTTGGGTATTAGTGGCGAATCCTTTGACAGCCATTTTGGAAACTTTCAAATACGCATTCACGGGAGTTGGTGAGTTCAACTGGTTCTATCTGAGTTATAGCATTGTTTTCACTATTATTATCCTATTGTTTGGTATTATAATCTTTAACCGTGTACAGCGCAATTTTATGGATGTCATTTAACAAATCTGTCTATGAGTAATACTGTTATAGAATTCAACAACGTTGGCAAACAATATATCCTCGGTACTATCGGTACAGGCACTCTAAGTCAGGATCTCAATCGATGGTGGGCAAATATCCGAGGCAAAGAAGATCCATATCTGAAGATTGGTGAAACCAATGATCGCACTCAAAAAGGCGACAGCCGTTTTGTGTGGGCGCTTCGTAATATTAACTTTAAGGTAGAACAAGGCGATGTAGTGGGTATTGTCGGCAAGAACGGAGCAGGTAAATCAACCCTATTAAAGATTCTATCACGCGTCACCTCACCTACTACAGGAGACATTAAGATAAAGGGGCGCATTGCCTCTTTGCTTGAAGTTGGTACAGGCTTTCATCCAGAGATGACTGGCCGTGAAAACATCTTCATGAATGGTTCTATCATGGGAATGACAAAAGCAGAAATACGTAGCAAATTTGATGAAATAGTTGATTTTGCAGGGGTTGCCAAATATGTAGATACTCCCGTGAAACGTTATTCCTCTGGTATGATGGTCCGTCTTGGTTTTGCCATTGCAGCCCACCTAGAGCCGGAAATACTTGTTGTTGATGAGGTTCTTGCTGTCGGTGATGCAGAATTCCAAAAGAAAGCTATCGGAAAAATGCAAGATGTCAGCAGAGGTCAAGGTCGGACTGTTCTTTTTGTCAGTCATAATATGGCTGCTGTAAAAAGTCTTTGTAAAACGGGAATTGTATTACAAAATGGCATGACTGTATTTAGTGGGAATATCGACGACACACTTAAGTTTTATTTGAACGAGACACCAGAAACAAACGAAGGTAAGATTATTGATGCCATCAAACATAAAAAAACAACAATTGAGTTTAAGCGCATATTAATTAACAATACAGAAAAGCGTAATAGTACAATCACAAGTGACCAGAAAGTTCTTTCTCTTCATATAGAAGGGCACACTCAAGAAGAAATCAAGACAGATGTCATGTTGGTGTTAAAATCCAAAGACGGAACTCCTTTAGCGACATTGGCTGAAGGACACTATAAAGGTCTCATTCAAACTATCCCTGCTGGGGATTTTGTTATTCAAAAGGATATATACCTACCAGAATTTCTTTCTAATGGACAACTTTATTGTGACCTGAAGATGCATCATCCCATGGTTGAATGGCAACTACAAGCACCCAATTGTTGTATTTTAGACTGCGAAGGCCATCAAGAAGGATATGGAAGTGCTATTAATCAACACCAATTTGGATTCATGGGATTAAATTGTAAAAACTCATAAGACAAAAGCAGTATGAAAAAAGAAAAAATAACAGTTACATCTCCATTACTTCCAAATCTTGATGAGTTTCAAGGATTGCTTAAAGATATTTGGGACAAAAAGTGGATAACTAATAATGGCTCATACCATCAACAATTGGAGAAAGCCCTGGCAGAATACCTGAAAGTCCCATTTGTGAGTTTATTTACAAACGGTACATTACCATTAATAACAGCATTACAAGCTTTAAGAATTACCGGTGAAGTTATTACAACTCCTTATAGTTTTGTTGCGACAACACATGCCCTTTGGTGGAATGGCATAAAACCTGTATTCGTAGATATTGATCCCCAAAATGGTAATCTGGATCCAAACAAAATCGAGGCAGCAATCACCCCTAAAACAACAGCCATCATGCCTGTACATGTTTATGGTACTCCTTGTGACACTAAGGCAATTCAAGACATTGCAGACAAATATGGTCTTAAGGTCATATATGACGCCGCCCATGCTTTTGGAGTAGAGATTAATGGGGAGAGTATCCTAAAGGCCGGTGATATGGCTACATTGAGTTTTCATGCTACAAAGGTCTACAATACTGTTGAAGGAGGGGCTATGATTATGCATGATGAGAAGATGAAACAGCGCATTGATTATTTGAAAAACTTCGGATTTGCCAATGAGGTTACTGTTGTCGCTCCCGGAATCAACTCCAAGATGGATGAGATACGATGTGCCTATGGATTACTGAACCTTAAACAAGTTAATGCAGCTATTGAAGCTCGTCATCAAGTTGCCATCAAGTACCGCAAAGCACTCAAAGACATAAATGGTATTAAGTTATGGAATGACGTTCCTGGAGTGAAACATAATTATTCATATTTCCCGATATTTGTGGATGAAGAGGAGTACGGTATGTCACGTGACGAATTATACTTCAAAATGCGAGATATTAATATTTTCAGCCGAAGATACTTCTATCCACTTATCAGCAATTTCTCTACTTATAGAGGATTATCAAGTGCCACAATAGACAATCTCCCTATAGCAACAAAGATCTCAAATCAAGTTATTTGCTTGCCCATTCACCACGCATTAAAAGATGATGATATCAATTTAGTTGTTAACTCTATTAAGAACTGCTAAAATGAAAGAAAGGAATCCACTTGTAAGCATAATATGCGATGTTTTCAACCATGAACAGTATATTAAAGATTGTTTAGAGGGATTAGTTTGTCAAAAGACCACTTTTGATTATATTATTCTAATTCATGACGACGCATCTACAGATGATTCTCAGGTCATTATTAAAGAATACATCCAAAAATATCCAAATCTATTTCTTCCCATTTTTCAAAAGGAGAATCAATACTCTAAAGGAATTAGCATATGGAAAACCTTTCAGTTAACACGTGCAAAAACCAAATATGTAGCCTTTTGTGAAGGAGATGATTATTGGATTGATCAATATAAATTACAGAAGCAAGTAGACTTTCTTGAAGAGCATCCTAACTATTCTGCTGTTTTTGGTAATATCATTGTAAGAGACGAAAGACTCTCTCCCGTTATAGAAACCCCATCTGATTTACATAAACATTTGTTTTCAATAAAAGATGTTCTCAGCGGAACAGTTTTTCCTTTTGCTTCCATTTGTGTTAGGGATATTGTTATTGAAAAATGTCTCAATTCTGAGATCAAGGCAAATGGCGACATGCTTATGTCATATTATGCAACTAGCATTGGGATTGTATACATGTTGGATGATTATATGTCTGTATATAGGAAAACCGGGAAAGGGGTATGTACCTCAAAAACGCTGAAAGAACAATTAATTGGAGAACTGTCAGAGTGGCATAGCTTTCACGAGCAGTTACATTTCCCATATCCATTAACTCTAGTAGAACATCAATCGCAAAAGATTTTTCAATTCTGCATAAAATCAAATCCCAAAAATTTACCAATTAAGCGGATAATTAAAGAGATTAGATTATGCTATCTACCCATATACATTACATACATTCTTATATACGGAATTAAACATGTTAAGCATCTATTATGATAATTCCCGACAACAGTCAATACCTATATGAATGTCAAAGTATCCATTATTATTACTGTCTATAACTGCGAGGAATACATTGAAGCATGTGTTCGCTCTTTGTTTAGACAAACTTTAAATAGCATTGAGTATATTTTTGTAAATGATGCTACATCTGATAATAGTATAAATATCATTCAAAGTATCATTGAAGAATACCCCACACGAAAAAGTTTAGTCAAAATCATCAATCTAGAAAAGAATTGTGGAGTTTCAAACGCAAGACGAATAGGAATCGAGAATGCAATCGGCGAATATATAATACATACTGACAGTGACGACTGGGTTGACAATAATATGTATGAGCGGCTGTATCATAAAGCTAAAGAAACAGATGCAGATATTGTCGGCTGTAATTTCCGACATGAATTCTATAATACACAATATGATTTCAATCAACAATATGCAGACACGATGGAGGAAAATATAAAAAGACTGATTAACGGCATGATATTCCCGTCGCTCTGTACATCATTAACTCGAAGATCACTTATTACTGATAACAATGTTACATTTCCCATAGGGAAAAATATGGGAGAAGACCTATTCTTTAATCTTCAACTATATCTCCATGCGAATAAGATTGTTAGTATGGATTGGGCACCTTATCACTATAGACATACGGAAGACTCTTCATGTGTTCAACGAACCAGGAAATCCATTGATAGTGATATAGCGATTGCAGGATTGATAGAATCTTTCATGAAAAATCATGGGCTCTATAATAAATATGCCATAGATATTGAATATCGAAAATTCTTTTCAAAACTTCCCCTCATACACGATTTAGATGACAAAGAACTATATAATGAATGGTTAACCACTTATCCCGAGACGAATCATCATATTTGGCAATACTGTCAAATCAATTGGAAACAGAGACTTGAACTATGGTTAGCTGCAAATCATATGCTTTGCCTTGCGAAATCATACAAGCGGTTATTGTCTCTTCAGCATAGAATCAGACACCTTTAATTTTCAATAATTGATAAGCCAATTTCAAAATCGCTTTCTGAATTTTCTGAGACTTACTAATTCGTGGAGCAATCTTCAACATATCTGGATGAATAGAAGCTATCAATTGGTAGTCTTTCAAGACTCTCTCTGGAAACAATTCGCATAAAACCGCCTCACGCTCCTTCTTATCCAATTCTGAATTGGTATTACTAATACCCTTCATATCAACATCAACGACTATTGTGTCTGTATAATAAAAAGAACAATTATCAAATATTAAGGCCTCAATAAAGAACTTCCAATCAGAGACAATGCGGTATTTCTCATCATAGGGATGACGTAAGGCAACATCACGCCTAATAAAGGATGCCTGATGGTCAATAGCCCATTTGTAGAGATCCAACATCGTCACGCCATCTTCACCGACATTTCTAAGTCCATTCTCTGAATGTGTTCCCGTAATAATGTCAGCATCAGAACCTAAAGCGAAAATCGTTTCTAGAACATCTGAAGAATGGTAACAATCACCTCCATTCATAAAATTGAGATATTCACCTTTAGCCTGGCGCAACCCTTTATTCATACCAGGATAGATTCCTCCATCAGGCTCCGAAACCCAATAGTCAATATAACTCTCATATTTGTTTATGACATCAACACTTCCATCCGTTGACCCCCCGTCAATAATGATAAACTCATAATCATGGAAAGTCTGGGATATGACGCTCTTGATAGTTCGTTCCAACCCTTCTGCATCATTGAAATTGACTGTAATAATAGAAAGTTTCATCGACTATGATATTTTATTTTGCAAAAATAGTCATTTATTTCCAAAAAAATGGTATTTTTGCAGAAAAATGGTATTTAAATGGGAATTATTGGCAAAATCAAGCATCAGATGAAGTCATTCTACAGACAAAAAATTGTCTGTGAACAGTATCCCTTGTTAACATCACTTAGCAGAAAGAAATGGCAAGACAAAGGTGCATCTGGTCTTGTATATATGCTGCATCATGTCACAGAGAAAAAACCAAATGGTATTCCTACAAATGAAGACCTAAAGGTTTCACCGGCTTTTTTAGAAAGTATTATTTTAGCCTATAAAGCAAAAGAATTTGACTTTATCTCATTGGATGATTTGTATGGTATTATATCGTCTAAGGAAAGACTTAATCATCCATTTATCACTTTTACCATTGACGATGGATATTTGGACAATTTCACCTATGCATTACCAATATTTGAGCGACATAATGCACCATTTGCCATCTTTGTTGCAACAGATTTCATCGACCAAAAGGCAATTCTCTGGTGGGACGTCTTAGAAGATCTCATTTTACATAACGACATCATACATTTCAACAGACAATCTTATCCATGTCATACATTCCAAGAAAAATGGGACACCTTTCGCATCATTAGAGAAGACATCCTCAAGTATGATCAAAGCCAATTAATAGAAACTCTACAAATAGCGTTTTCTGATTATCATATTGACTGGTATAAACCTATCCGCGAAAAGGCTATGACTTGGGGGCAAGTCAAGGAACTAAGTCAGCATCCTTTATGCACCATAGGAGGACATACTGTCTCTCATCCAGCTCTTAATCAATTGTCTGATGATGATTTCCGACAAGAAGTAAGAGTGGGAATTGAAAAGATAGAATCTATAACAGGCAAGAAGATTTATCATTTCGCATATCCTTATGGTTCTCCAAATGAAATAGGCGAAAGAGAATACCGTCTTATCAATGAATTCAACTTCAAGACTTCATTCATTGCTTATGGTGGATGTATCACGGAAGAGAACAAAAACAATATTACACATTTACCTCGAGTATATCTCCATGAACGATAAGAATTACGACTCACGTCTTTCCAAAGCAATCACATGGCTTCGGTTTCCGCTGATCTTTCTCATCATTATGCTCCATTGCTATTCGGTGGTAAGATTAGAAGGAAGTCATGAGATGTATTTCAAAGTGCTTTATCCGTTCTCGCTTTGGTTGGGAGAGACTGGTGTACCCGGGTTCTTCTTCATTTCCGGCTTTTTGTTCTTTTTAAGTAAAAAGACATACTGTCAGAAACTTGAGACCAGGCTGCACACGCTGCTCATTCCATATTTGATATGGAACTTCTTACTTTTGGCACTTTATGTGTCTGCCTTTGCCATTGGATATCCACAAGATATCAATGGTAAAACCATATCCGATTTCACGATTATCGATTATCTCCGACTATTCTGGGACAGAGGATCATACGACAATGGAAATTTCGTACCACTTCTATGTCCTTTATGGTATATCCGCAACTTGCTGATTATGTCTTTATTATCACCAATAATATATTATATAATAAGGTATGTGCGCGAAATCTTCCTTATTGTCGTCACCGGATGGTGGTTAATGTCATATCATAATGCATTTATACCACAAACAATTCTGTTCTTTAGTCTTGGAGCCTATTTCTCCATTTTCGGTTTCAATCCTCTCAAAATTGCTCATAATAAGAAGGCTGCCATTCTAGCCCTATTTGTAATATTTGCTTTCGGAGACATCATCTCTCACGTAATATTAGCAACACCTGTCAACCTCCAGATTCACCGTCTTTCTCTTATCTTCAACATCCCTGCACTTCTACTGATGGCAGATTGGTGTACCCGTCAAGGTTATATATCTTCATTGTTGCCTAGTGCTGCATTTATTGTTTTCTGCGTTCACTACCCTATTGTTGTACTTCTTAGAAAAGCCTGTATTTCAATATTTGATAATGCTTCAGATTCCATTCACATACTCCTATACTTTGTGTGCGTCATCATCTCAACCGTATTAAGTATTGGATTTTATCTCATGTTGAACCGTTTCTTCCCAAAGGTCAAAAACATATTATCTGGCAACCGATGAATAAAAAGACACTATATACCCTATTAATAATAGTGATTTGCATCATTGCAGGTATAACATACGCTGCATATCAGTTTTATGCTCCACCCCATATGAGAGAACCATACTTAATAAAGCATCAGGAAGATACACTACGTATAGCATATATTGGAGACAGTTGGGCTTTCATGCACAAAGACCATGATTGTGTAATATCCAAACTCATAACGGATACTTTGCACCGACCTGTAAGGGTTCATTCGTACGGCATATGCGGATTGACAAGTAAGGAGATCTATGAGAACATGTATGAAAATGCCGACTTCAAACACTTCCAACAAAAGAGGGCCTACGAATACTGTTTCATCTCTGCGGGCATCAATGACACTTATAAAAAGTTAGGCACCAGATACTATAAACAGAGTATGGACGGAATCATCCAGTTATTATTATACAACAACATACGGCCTATTATTCTTGAAATACCAGACTACGATATCCAAAAGGCATATAAGTGGCAGAAATCATTAAGAAAGGTACTTCGCGATATCTCCATGTATATCAACAACACACCTGTTGATTGCAAACAGATGTTCCGTGATGCTCTTGATGAACTCGTCCAAACAAAAGGCTATCATAATAAGCTTAGCATTATTCGCTATCAATCATGGAATAATGACTTCAATAATGACCTACAAAGGCTATATCGAGGAGATGGAATGCATTTAAACGATTATGGTTATCAAGTTCTTGACAGTGTCATTGCCAAAGAGATTCTGACAATTTACAGGTGTAAAAACAGGCCCCTGAAGGAGTAAGATGACGACCATCATAAGTAATGTACTTATGATTCGGAGTAAAAACAGGAACTGACCCTTTGGAATCTATGGCAAAACCTAGAAGATCAACATAATTACCTTGCCATTCCTCTTGAAGTAAACTGTTCACTATATAGAAATCTTCTCTGGGAGTAGTTCTTTGAGAATAATAATCATTACGATGACGATACTTATAAAAGATGCCATTACTCGTGCCATGATTCTTGGTCCCAATACCCCATACTTCTACACCCTGTTTTAGGTTCTGCCAGACGAAATCTGGTACATCATGCCTCCAACCGAAGTAATAGATTCGGTCACACTGACGAATTCTTGTTATAGGACAATCAATGAAGGCATAATGATAGGATAGTTGCATACTGTCCCGCATTGGTGATTCAAGTAAGATGTTGGCAAAGTCCCGAGCAAAGCTGTTACCAATGACGAGAATCTTCTTTTTCGGATTGTCCTGTGAAAACTCATGGTCATATTGATAGATGCGATCGGTATACTGTTCAAAAAGCATGGAATCAGTTAACCCCTCCTTAATGTCTAGTTCTGGGATATCCCTCACAATGCCTCCTTTTTGATAAATCCATAATGCAAAAGCGTTAACGATGATGAAAGAAAAGATCAAGCATATTCTTGACATCTTGCTGACCGCAACACGATTCTCTATTAAATGATAAGTTAAGACAGAAAGCAACAATGCCATTCCTATCAAACAGCATAACATGACTGGTGAGAGTTCGTCTGCAAAGAAATAACGATAGAAGGCAAATAGTGGTTGATGCCATAAGAAAACACTCAAGCTCATTCGTCCTAAAGGAGCAATTAATTTAGACTGGCGGGATAAATATGTCCATCTGTTTTCTGAACGATCATGAAAACATGACAATACAGCAAACAGCACTGTCAATAGCACCATTAGCTCACGAGGCAGGAAACTCTCGCGAATAGTGTTGGAACCACCCACCAAATTATAGGGCATAGCCCGTTCACCGATGGTAAAAGCACCAAAGAATATCATCAGGAACAGACCACATAATGAGATATACTTGATAGGTGCAGAAACCTTTATTGGTCTTACTGCCACTAGTCCACCAATGGCTATCTCAAAAAAACGATAGGGTAACATATAATACTTATTACCAATATTGTCAATAGGAAACAGATATAAGACTATCGAAAGAACTATCAGTATCATCAGCGTCATTTTCATCTGACGCTTCATCAAAAGCATCAATAACGGAAAAACGAGATAGAATTGGAATAGCACACCTAAAAACCATGTGTGCATCAGGACCTTCTGATAGATGGCCGCCCAATAATTTTGTGTCGTAATTGCTTGAAGGATATTATTCATAAAGACAGAGGCAGCAACAGCCTCCTCACTTAGGAATCTGTAGTCATGAGGCAGCATCCCCCAATAGCCAATTGCCAATGACAATCCGCTTACGAGCAACACCAAGGGTAAAAGTCGGAAAATCTTTTTCTCCAAAAAGGAAAAATAGCGGAATCGCCCCTCTTCTATCTCATTCATGACTTTTGGTACTACCAGATAGCCATTGAGCACAAGAAACACATCCACCCCAAGGTATCCGCTCTTGCACCAACCCGCATGATAGAGAACGACTGCTATAATAGCCAAGCCCTTCAGTATGTCCAAATCAAAACGATAATACTTTTCCAATATAACGTTGATTAATTAAAACCTCTTTTCTTAGCAATGAATTCAACTAGATCAACCGTCAAGAAAGATGGAACAACCCCTAATAAATAGAAAAAGATATTGATATTACGATACTGTTTAAAATGCATTATTCTCCACAAGGAACAGGGATGCTTCATCACATTCCGAATCTCACTATTTGTAACTGGTTGATCCATCATTTTACGATGACGTAAGATTCCATAGCAAAAGAAAAAACATTGACGCATTACTTTAGTACATCGTCTATCAAAATAGGATTTTGAGACTAAAGTCAAGCAACTTTCTTTCAAGCATTCAGCTGCCTCCATTGCATTGACGGCCTCAGTTCGTTTAAAGGTTGTTCGTGATTGAAAATTGGAAATGGAATTTTCTCTCTTATAATACAGGTAGGTAATATCTGACATTAGAATAGCACGTTTTACCATTGGTTGCATACGATGTTGAAATATTAAGTCGTCAAGGGAGCCATGTTGTTCAAACTCGAAACCCAATGACCGTATATAATCGAGTCGGAACAAAATATTCCATATGGACATCTGAAGGCGTTCACCCATATCCTGACATTCATATTCAATCAATTTATCATCTCCTAACAACAACATGTCTGGATATTGCCTTAAGCATTTTTTTTCTTGGCTATCGCCATAAATCTGGTATGACCCCCAAACTGTTTCAGCATTATATTTTTCAGCCTTTTCATATAGCAAGGCAATTGCGTTCTCAGTTATTTTATCATCAGAATCCATGAAATATAGATATTTACCATGGGCTTCACGAACAATAGTATTACGAGCATGAGCCACTCCCATGTTGTGCTCATGTCTTACAATTCTAACACACTCACCACGTGGATGACTTTTTGAAATACGCTCTGCAATTTCTATGGAATGGTCTTTACCACAGTCATCAACAAGCAATATCTCAATATTGTGAAATGTCTGATTTAGTGTTGATAACAAACAACGCTCAATATAATCCTCCGCATTATAAACAGGGATTCCAATTGTGACTTCTACTGACTTATCCATCTTTACACATTTTTGTTTGCAAATATACGAAAAAGAAAATGAATGACCAAGCAATTTGCTTTTTTTTCAAATAATTCACCTAAGATAATTGCTCCATAAATCTACATATTAGCAATCTCATACTTACATAAAAATCACAATTTATATCTATTTAATAAAACTTTTCATATTAAAATGATATAATTCACAAAAAAGTTGTATCTTTGCATCCATCATAGTTCATAACTGCTCTTATGTAAAACCCAACACGCCTATGGTTACATGAGTCGGTTTTCGTCATCTAATTTGGAATATGTCAATATCGAAAAATGAAACGTACAATTTATGCATTAGGTATCGGGCACAACTCTCCCGTTCTTATTGATTTAGCCCTAACTTGCGGATATGAAATCGCAGGACTTTATCATTATAACGATTTACGCACAAATGAATTGGACCACGATTACAAAATACTCGGTTCTTTTGATGATCTGTTTAAATCGAATCGCATAACTGGTAATTCATTTTTGTTAACTATGGGCGATAACAAGATAAGGACATCGCTTTGTGAGAAAATTATTGAATCAGGTGGCCATGTACCGTCACTCATTCATCCTTCTGCTATTATCTCAAGATTCGCAAAGATCTCTGAAATTGGCGTCTATATATTCCCTTTCACATTTGTTCAGGCTGATTCTACAGTTGGCTCAAATACAATTTTGCTATCACACATTAACATCTCTCATACAACTAAAATTGGCAATAGTTGTTTTTTAGCTGGTGGTGTGACAATTGGAGCATATACAATAGTAGAAGATTATGTATTTATTGGTCAGGGAGCACTAAGTATTTCTAATAAAGTAGAAGTGATAGGCCATCATTCATATATTGGGGCTAGATCATTAATTACTCATAATGTACCAGCCTATACAATTGTTGCCGGAAGTCCTGCACAAGTGATTGGTTCTACAAAGCATGAATGATCGTTTCAGTTTTTAAGATAATCTAGGACCTAGCTTTGTCCGAGCATGACTTCCTATAAATAGATAATCACAAAGAACGAGGCTATCCAACCTAGGACGCAGAATTGGATGAAATGATCCTTGACGAGAGATTTCGTAGGGCTACCGCTTAGACCGTAGACAATCATATTTTGTAAATATCGAAGCAGGCCAGCCAATACCCAACCAGAAGTCAGGTAGACATAGCGGGTACCCATTCGTTCAATGACCTCGGGAGACATGGTGTACATGATATAACAGACCAACGTGACTGATGCCACGATAGCGGTTGCCTCATTGATGAATGTCTTATTGTAGCCAGTAATCGAGACGCGTGGTTTCTGTCCCGTCTGTTCATAGAGGCGGTAGTCGTCATTACGTTTCGTCAGGGCCAGGAACAATGTAACGAGGAAGGTCATCATCACCAACCAATGCGAAATCCAAATGTCTGTCACCAAACCACCAATCAACACACGCATCACAAAACCAATGGCAATAATCGACACGTCGAGGATGGCATATTGCTTCAATTTGACACAATAGGCCATATTCGTCAGCCAATATGCCACTACTATCATATATAAATAAGGTGTATTGGGGCTTTTGGCCAACGGCAACAACGCAAATGCGCCAATCGTACAGATCAGCATCAGCGTATAACCAGCCTTGACACTGACGGCTCCTGAGGCAATGGGGCGAGCGCATTTCTTCGGATGCTGCCGGTCAGCCTCTACATCCTGCAAGTCGTTGAAACAATAAATAGAACTCGATATCAAACAAAACGAGGCAAACACAACCAACGTTGGCCAGAAAAAATCTCCTTTCAACAGATTGCTGCTGAAGAAAATGGGTGCAAAAACAAACATGTTTTTGAGCCATTGCAAGGGCCGAAGCAATTGAATATAAGAC
>Ga0265298_10002010_pt1 | contig 29271 bp, 28 predicted proteins | sample AusTroGonzalo_MG_3_FD_193486 | JGI IMG/M metagenome (GOLD analysis project Ga0265298, IMG submission 193486) | Bovine rumen microbial communities from tropical cattle in Woodstock, Queensland, Australia - Gonzalo_01 | ecosystem: Host-associated > Mammals > Digestive system > Stomach > Rumen ...
ACACCGTTGGGCAAATACACCCTGTACAGGTTAACTTTGCCATACTGAAATGGTTGCCCCTTCTTACTGAAAATGTTGACACCTGGCAGACTGGCGCCTCGAAGTCAAGCTATCGCAAGACTGGCAATATCATGTTGTAATGTACCATCGTACCAATGTACCATTTGAAAAAGTAGTGCATCTTATTACAGGTCGAGGATACCTTCTGGCAGATGCATGGTAATGGTGTGGGAAGTGCCGTCAATATTCTCAATGAGTTCGTCGTTGGCAGGTATCAGGCTGCCGTCCTCCAACTCGAACAGGATATTGACGGTGCTGTCGTCGATGGACGCGATGCGTCCGACGGCGTTGCCACTGGAGGCATCCACAATGTCGAAGCCAACGAGCATGGAGAGCGACGGTTGCTCTTCAGAGTCTTCAGCCAAAGCACGGGGAAAATAGACATCGCAGCCCGTCAGTTCCTGGGCGCGCTGTTGTGTGTCGATGTCGCAGAACTTGACCAGACATACCGAGTCGTTGCGGAATCGGTATTCTTCCATAAAGAAGGGTACCAGAATGCCGTCGATGTCGAGAACCAGATAGTCGGCATCTACGCGGTCGAAAATGTCGTCGTCAAACTGGAACGACACTTCGCCTTTCACACCGTGAGCCTTGCCCAGACGGCCAATCTTGTAAACCTCTTCCTGCTTTATCATAATTTAAAGACAACTTGGACAACTATTACAAATTATTTGTTTTGGTTGTTTCTGTTGTTTTTTATTTTACTCTCTCAATCTTTGCTCCAAGTGCATTGAGGCGATTCTCAATGTTCTCATAACCACGGTCTATCTGTTCGATATTACTGATGAGACTGGTGCCATTGGCACTCATGGCGGCTATCAACAGGGCAATACCTGCACGGATATCAGGGCTCGACATACGGCTGCCACGCAACTGGCGCTGGCGATCGTGGCCTACGACGACGGCACGGTGCGGGTCGCAGAGGATAATCTGTGCTCCCATATCTATCAGACGGTCGACGAAGAACAGGCGGCTCTCGAACATCTTCTGGTGGAACAGCACGCTGCCACGGGCCTGTGTGGCTACGACGATGAGCACGCTGAGCAAGTCGGGGGTCAGTCCGGGCCAAGGGGCATCGGCCAGCGTCATGATGGTACCGTCGATAAACGAGTCGACCACATAGTGCTTCTGGCGTGGGATATAGAGGTCGTCGCCATCCTCCTCGACTTTCACGCCCAAACGGCGGAAAGCATCGGGGATGATGCCGAGGTCTTTCAGTGAACAGCCTTTGATACGGACACCATCGCCACACATGGCTGCCATTCCGATAAACGAGCCCACCTCAATCATATCGGGCAACAATGTATGTTCAGCACCATGCAGCGTCTTTACGCCCTCAATGGTCAGCAGGTTCGAACCAATGCCACTGATTTTGGCACCCATCTGGCAAAGCATGTGGCAGAGCTGCTGGATATAGGGTTCGCAGGCGGCATTATAGATAGTGGTGGTGCCTTCGGCCATCGTAGCAGCCATAATGATATTGGCAGTACCCGTCACGGAAGCCTCGTCGAGCAGCATATAGCTACCTTTTAACTTTTTGGCACCAATCTCATAGACTTCACGATTCTCTATCTGGCGGAATTTGGCACCCAGTTTCTGGAATCCTAAGAAGTGCGTGTCTAAGCGTCGGCGTCCAATCTTGTCACCACCAGGTTTGGCAATAACTGCTTTGCCCATGCGTGCCAACAATGGACCAATCATCATGACCGAGCCACGCAGCTGGGCACATTTCTCGACGAACTCGTCGCTCGCCAGAAATGCCATATTCAGGGCATCAGCTTGGAAGGTATAGGTGTTAGCTGATGGGTGATGGGTGTCGGCTTTCGTCACTTTTACCCCTATATCCTTCAGCAACTGGATGAGATTGTTGACATCGCGGATGTTGGGAATGTTGTGAATGGTCACTGCGTCGCTGGTCAACAGCGTGGCACAAATGACCTGCAGGGCCTCGTTCTTGGCGCCCTGTGGACGTATCTCACCACTGAGCAGGTGTCCACCTTCTATTCTGAATGATGCCATGATGGTGTGTATTGTTACTTTTTCTTCTTGCGTTTGCCTGTAGTCTCCGGAGCGATAGGGTCAATACGGTCGAGGCGGAACGACGACAGGTCTATCTGAATCTTGCCGTCGGTAAAGCGTGCTAAATCGTCAGCAATGCGCTCGTCGTCCATCGAACCGTGTCCCCACGTCAGCAGGTCACGCTTCATCTGGTTGGCAGTGACGCGCACCAGTTCGTCGCGCTCAGGACCTTCGGGCATGGTCTTCAGCTTTTCAAATACATCGCCTACCAGTCGGCCATAATGACGTAAGCGGCTGATGTTCTCGCTGGTGGGGTGGGCCATAGGCTGAGGCTTGGTGCTGATTTTCTCAGCCTCGCTCGTGTCGTATGGCCAGTCAATGTCCAACTGTTTGCGACTCATCAGGTACAGATGGTTCCACAGCGTCTGCTGCCAGTCTTCTGACTGACGGATTTGTGGGTTCTTCATCTCCATCTGGCGGATGATGGTATTGGCACAGCTCATACGCTCTTCCTTGGTGGGCAGCGCGATGGCCAGGTCAACCATCTTCTGTATCTCACGTCCGTATTCCGACAGCACCAGTTTTTCGCGCTGGGTGTTATAGTCTAATCCTTTTATATCCATAATTTTTCACTTTTCATTTTTCATTTTTCACTTAAAGCAGCGGCTTTGCCTTGATGGCCACGAAGTCCTTCAGATAGAAGGGCACGAAGTAGGCCACGTCTTCAAACTGCTCGTTGAGGAAACGCTTCTCGGCCAGCGGCTGCATCCATTTAGCCAGGGGTTCAATGCCTTCTATAAAGTGGGCGTTGGGATGAACGATGGTGTCCATACATTTCTTGGCACCATTGCCAAAGAAGTAGATGGGACGTTGGTCCAGCCATTCTTGGTAGGTATCGGTAGTCACTACGTCGGCTTTCACTTCACGTATCGTCTTCAGTCCGCGGTCGTATAATGCTGAATACACTTCCATTCTACGTGCATCAATCATCGGACACAATAGGGCGTTCTCTTCCTGAACAGTCTCTCTCAATAGCAAGGGTACACACATCAGTTCCAGCGTGGGTATGGCAATCAGCTTCAGGTCGCGTCCGTAACAGATGCCTTTCGCCATCGAAACGCCGATGCGCAGTCCTGTATAGGAACCTGGGCCGCAGCTGACTGCGACAGCATCGAAAGGAATGGCATGGTTATCGGTAAACGACATGGCCTCGTCGACCATCGTTCCCAGACGTTCGGCGCCAGCACCACGTTCGCCCTCTTCTTTTTGTTCAAAAATGCACTGTCCGTTCTCTGAGACAGCTACTGAACAGACGTTTGTACTCGTTTCTATATGTAGTATGCAAGCCATTTTAAACCTATTTCTCAAAATGAATGAGGGTACAAAGGTACGAATTAGTGAGCAAAAAGCCAAAAGGAAAGTCGATTTTTTTAGATTTTAACGGGAAATCGACAAATATTGTTAAAAGTGTCGTACCTATTAAATAGGTATGCTACTTTTTTCGTAACTTTGCAATTTGAAAACCGAAAAATCGTTTTAGGTTTTTCATCAAGGCTTGCATGTCTTGGATAGATTAAGAGAAAGTGAATATTCGAACAAAAAGATTTTTATAGGTATGAAAATGAAAAAAATGATGATGTTTGCAGCCATTGCTGCAACGTTAGTGTCTTGTGGTGGCGGCGGTGGTCGTCCCCAGTTCGGCGACAATGAGTTTCCTGTGACAGCTGTAGGAACGTCGAGTGCCGACATGCAGAGCACTTTCCCTGCAACGATCAAGGGTGTGCAGGATGTGGAAATCCGTCCGAAAGCTACGGGTTTCATTATGCAGATTAATGTGAAAGAAGGTCAGACGGTGGGTGCCGGACAGGTGCTCTTCGTGATTGACAACGAGACAGCTCAGCAGCAGGTGCGTCAGGCCCAGGCAGCTGTCAATACGGCTCAGCAGCAGTGTAATACTGCCAAGCTGACCTACGAGAATTCACAGAAATTGCATGAGAGTCGCGTCATTGGTGACTTCGAGTTGCAGACCTCACAGAACTCTTACGAGGTGGCTCAAGCCCAGTTGGCTCAGGCTCAGGCTGCTTTGGCATCGGCCAGGGAACAGCTGAGCTATTGCTACGTGAAGAGTCCTGCCGCTGGTGTGGTGGGTACCCTGCCGTACAAAAAGGGCGCATTGGTCAGTGCCTCTAACGTGCTGACAACCGTGTCTAATAATTCGTCGATGGAGGTGTACTTTTCTGTTACGGAGAAAGCAGGCATGCAGTTGCAGGCTGCTGGCTTGCAGTCGCTGCCCAGTGTAAAGTTACAGTTAGCCGATGGTAGTATCTATGGCCATGAGGGTAAGGTGGCGAAGATGAGCGGTGTTATTGACCAGGCTACAGGTTCAGTACAGCTCATTGCGCTGTTCCAGAACCCTGAGAGAATACTGAAGAGCGGCGGTGCCGGTACGATTATTATTCCGCGTCAGGCCACCGATGCCATTATCATTCCACAGAGTTGCGTCAGTGAGGTGCAGAACAAGAAGTTCATCTATCTCTTGGGTAGCGACAACAAGGTGAAGTACACTGAGATTAAGGTTGATGCCCAGAACGACGGTATGAACTACATCGTGACAGAAGGCTTGAAGGTTGGCGACAAGTACGTGACCAACGGTATCACGAAACTGTCGGATGGTATGGAAATCAAGCCCATCACGCCTGAGCGTTACGAACAGAAGATTGCTGAACAGGCCAAGGCCATGTCAGCTGGCGACATTGTCGGTGCGATGAAGAAATAATAAGTAAGAGGTAAGAAGTAAGAGGTAAGAAATATGACTTTTACAAACTTTATTAAACGCCCGGTATTGTCGACGGTGATATCTATTGTCATCGTGCTGCTGGGTTTCATCGGATTGGTATCGCTGCCTATTGAGCAGTATCCCAATATTGCACCGCCTACGGTGGTGGTGTGGACCAGCTATCCTGGTGCTGATGCCGAGACAGTGAAGAACTCTGTCATCACGCCGTTGGAAGAGAGTATCAACGGTGTGGAGGGTATGGACTATATCTCGTCGACTGCCGGTGCTGGTTCGGCACAGATTAGCGTGCTGTTCCGTCAGGGTATGAATGCCGATATGTGCGCCGTTAACGTGCAGAACCGTGTGCAGCAGGCTCAGGCCTTGTTGCCTGCTGAGGTGACGCGCGTCGGTGTGACGGTGATGAAGCGTCAGACCTCTCAGGTGCTGATGTTCACGCTGACCAGTGACGGTCGTTATGATGACGAGTTCCTGACGAACTATAACAATATCAACATCGTTCCTGCCATTAAGCGTATTCAGGGTGTGGGTGACGTGCAGTCGCCTGGTATGAAGACCTATTCGATGCGTATCTGGCTGAAGCCCGATGTGATGAAACAATACAACCTGATGCCTTCAGACATCTCGGCTGTACTGGCCGAGCAGAACATCGAGGCTGCACCTGGCTCGTTTGGTGAGCAGGCTGACGTGGCCTATGAGTATGCTATGCGCTATACGGGTCGTCTGAAAACGGCTGAAGAGTTTGGAAACATCATCATCCAGAGCGATGTCAACGGTCAGACGCTGAAACTGAAGGACGTTGCCAAGATAGAATTGGGTGGTCAGCAGTATTCAGTATCGATGAAGAACAACAACATCCCGTCGGTGCTGGGTATGGTGCAGCAGATTGCCGGTTCGAACGCCAACGAGATAGCCAAACAGGTGAAGGCTGAGCTGGAAGAACAGGCCAAACTGTTCCCCCCAGGCATGACCTATAAGATTAACTACGACGTCACGGAGTTCCTGTATGCTTCAATCGAGGAGGTCGTATTCACGCTGTTCTTTACGCTGATACTGGTGTTCATCGTGATTTACATCTTCCTGCAAGACTGGCGTTCGACACTTATCCCGCTGATTGCCGTACCTGTGTCGCTGGTGGGTACGTTCTTCTTCCTGTCTGTATTCGGGTTCTCCATCAACCTGTTGACGCTTTCGGCACTGCTATTGGCTATTGCTATCGTGGTGGACGACGCCATTGTGGTGGTCGAGGCCGTGCATGCCAAGCTGGACCAAGGTTATAAGTCGACACTGACGGCCTCTATCGACGCCATGAACGAGATTTCGGGTGCTATTATCTCTATTACGTTAGTGATGGCTTCTGTGTTCATCCCTGTGTCGTTCATCGGTGGTACCAGCGGTACGTTCTACCGTGAGTTCGGTGTGACAATGGCTGTCTCTATCTTTATCTCGGCTCTGAACGCCTTGACGCTGTCGCCTGCCCTCTGTGCTATCTTCCTGAAGCCCCACGACAAGGATGGCAAGGAACGCAAACTGTCACGTATTGACCGTTTCCACATGGCTTTCAATACGGCATACGACAAGGTGTTAGGCAAATATAAGAACCGTGTTGAGAAACTTGTGCGAAAGCCTGTACTGATTATTCTTGCTGTCTTGCTGGGTATTGGTGTGATGGCAACGACGATGCTGACTTCCAAGTCGGGTCTGGTGCCTGATGAGGATACCGGTACCATCTTCTGTACTGTTTCTATGCCGCCAGCTACGTCTGTGGCGCGTACTAAGCAGATAATCAATCAGGTGGACTCTATTCTGGGTGCCGACCCTGCCATCCAGAGCCGTGAGCAGATTCAGGGTTATAACTTCATTGCCGGTTCAGGTTCCGACCAGGCTACATTCATCATCAAGTTGAAGCCGTTCTCAGAGCGCCAGAAGGGATTCTTCTGGAAACTCAGCGGACTGTGGCAGGGTGACGGTATCTACCGTTTCTTCCTGAATCCCTACGAGTCAACGGGTGTTATAGCCCAGATATTCATCAAGACGGCTCATATCAAGGATGCCCAGATTCTGGCCTTCTCGCCGCCTATGATTCCTGGCTTCTCGGCCAATAGTGGTGTGTCCATCGTCATGCAGGACCGCACGGGCGGTTCGCTGAACAAGTTCTTCGGTATTGTCAAGGACTATCTGGCCGAGCTGAATAAGCGTCCTGAATTCCAGACTGCTCAGACGTCCTATAACCCGAACTATCCGCAGTATATGCTGTATATGGACGTGGCAAAATGTAAGCAGGCCGGTATATCGCCAAACACAGTGCTTTCTACGCTGCAAGGTTATTACGGTGGACTCTATGCATCAAACTTCAACAGCTATGGTAAACTCTACCGTGTGATGATTCAGGGCTCGCCTGAGACACGCATGACGCCCGAGTCGCTTAATAGTATATATGTACGCACGCCCGGGGGCATGTCACCAGTCTTGGAGTTCTGCCGCATGGAGCGCGTCTATGGTCCGTCGAACATCAACCGTTTCAACCTGTTCACGAGTATCAATGTGACGGCAACGGTGGCCAGCGGCTACTCAACGGGTGAGGCTATCAAGGCTGCTCAGGAGGTGGCTGCAAACGTGCTGCCCGCTGGTTATACTTATGACTATCAAGGTCTGACACGTGAGGAGGCCAAGGCCTCGAACACCACGGGCATCATCTTCGTGCTGTGCTTCATCTTCATCTACCTGATTTTGTCGGCACAGTATGAATCGTACATCCTGCCGCTGTCGGTAGTACTCTCCGTGCCCTTCGGACTGGCAGGCTGTTTCCTCTTCACGATGATGTTCGGTCATGCCAACGATATCTACATGCAGATTTCGCTCATCATGCTGATTGGTCTGTTGGCCAAGAACGCTATTCTGATTGTGCAGTTCGCCCTTGAACGCCGTCAGACGGGTATGGCCATCTCATGGTCGGCAGTATTGGGTGCCGCAGCTCGTCTGCGTCCTATCCTGATGACCTCTCTGGCTATGGTCATCGGTCTGTTGCCGATGATGTTCGCCTCAGGTGTGGGTAAGAACGGTAACCAGACACTGGGTGCTGCTGCCGTTGGCGGTATGTTGATTGGTACCCTTCTGCAGATCTTCGTCGTTCCGACGCTGTTTGTCATTTTCCAGACGTTGCAGGAGAAGTTCACACCGCTGAAGTTCGAGGACGAGGAGAATGCAGAGGTTGCTGCCGAGTTGGAACAGTATGCACATACCGAACCCGTTACTTATGAATTGGAGAAATAAACGACTATGAAGAAAATAATGATATTTGCTGCCGCTACGCTGCTGATGGGCAGTTGCGGTGTATATAATAAGTACGAGCGTCCTGACGTGAATACAACGGGATTGGTTCGCGATGCTTTCAACGATGCTGATACGCTGGTGGTGCAGGATACTACCTCGTTTGGTAATCTGCCTTGGCGCGAGGTCTTTACTGACCCACAGCTGCAGTCGCTCATCGAACAGGGACTTGAGAAGAATACCAACCTGCTGAATGCAGCCCTAAACGTACAGATGTACGAGGCTATGCTGAAAGCAGCCAAACTGGCCTTCCTACCTGCTGTGAACATTGGCTCGACGTCGCCCATGGGACAGATATCCACAACGCATTCTGATCCTTCGGTGACCACTAAGAGCTATTCGTTGCCAATCTCTGCTTCATGGACCGTTGACCTTTTCGGCAATATCCTGTCGCAGAAGCGCTCGACGCAGATGAAGATGCTGGCTATGAAGGATAATCAGATGGCCGTTCGTGCTTCGCTGATTAGTGGTATTGCCAACAGCTACTACACGCTGCTCATGCTCGACGAACAGTTGCGCATCGTGACAGAGATGTCGCAGATGTCCAAGGAGACGTGGGAGATGATGCAGAAGCAGTTTGAGTTGGGACGCATCAAGTCTACCAGCGTGCAGAGTGCACAGGCTGCCTATCTGAATACGCAGACGCAGATCAACGACTTCAAGCGCCAGATCCGTGCTACGGAGAATGCCCTCTCGCTGCTTATTGGCGATGCCGGTCATCAGATTGCACGCTCTACGCTGGCCAGTCAGATGCTACCGTCACAGTTTGCTACGGGTGTAGGTGTTGCTTTGCTTCAGAATCGTCCTGACGTGCATCAGGCTGAGATGAATCTTGCCTCTTGCTTCCACGATATTCAGACGGCTCGCTCGAAGTTCTATCCCAGCATCACGATTGGTGCCTCGGCTACCTTCTCGAATGCCAATGGTGCCATGAATCCTGGCAAGTGGATTACGTCCGTATTTGGCTCACTTACGCAGCCCATCTTCAATCGTGGTGCCCTGACAGCCAGTTTGAAGGTCAGTCAGATGCAGTACGAGCAGGCTTTCAATAACTGGCAGAATGCCGTGCTGAAGGCTGGTAACGAGGTGAGCAACGCACTGGTCAACTACAATGCCTACAATGACAATTCAAAGTTGGAGTCAGAGCGTATCGAGATTCTCACGAAGAATGTTGAGGATACCAAAGCCCTGTATCAGAGCAGCGGTAGCAGCTATCTGGAAGTGCTCACTGCACAACAGCAACTGCTCTCTGCACAGATCAATAAGGTGACTGACGACTTCAATAAGATGCAGTCAGTGGTTAGCCTCTATACAGCCCTTGGTGGAGGTGGCAAGTAATTAATTGATAATTGATAATTGACAATTGATAATTATGGCAAGCGAAATATCCCCCAAAGCTGATATTAGCCCCAAGGCGAAGATCGGCAACAACTGTAAGATATTCCCCTTCGTATATATTGAAGACGATGTGGAGATTGGCGATGATTGCATCATCATGCCTTTCGTCAGTATTCTCGACGGCACGCGTATGGGTAGTGGCAACAAGATTCACCAGGGTGCTGTTATCGGTGCTCTGCCTCAGGACTTCAACTATCGTGGCGAGAAGTCGTATGTGAAGGTTGGTAATAACAATGTGATTCGCGAGAACGTCGTCATCAATCGTGGTACCTATCGCGATGGTGCTACCGTTATTGGCAACCACAACTACCTTTTAGAAGGTACCCATATCAGCCACGATACCGTGGTGGGTACCAACTGCGTGTTTGGTAACGGTGTCGAGATAGCTGGCGACTGCGTCATTGGCAATGGTGTCATCTTCTCTACTGGTGCCATCCAGAATGCCAATACCCGTGCTGGCGATATGTCGATGATTCAGGCAGGCTGTGCCTTCTCGCACGATGTACCTCCCTACGTGATTGCTGGTGGTAACCCCATGGAGTATGGTGGTCCCAACACGAAGATCATGGATTTTGCCGGTATCGACAAGAAGGTGCAGAAGCATATTGCCAATGCCTACCGTCTGCTGTTCCACGGAAAGACCAGCGTGTTCGATGTGATAAATCAGATTAAGGATCAGGTGCCCGATGGTCCTGAGATCCAGAACATCATCACTTTCCTGCAAGGTTCCACGCGTGGTATCATGTGTAAGTAAGCGCAAACAATCTCAAATAATAATCCCCGCCAAATATGGTGGGGATTACTATTGTTGTTTAGTCGTCAGGATTATCTTTGTAGTGATAAGGCTTTAGCATGGGGTTGTCGCCAAGATCCTCCATTTCTTGTATGCCTGTATCCTTCATGATGCGGTCGTTGTTCTTGCCACGCACATTACCTTCTGTCATCACGAAGTCGTCGTAGTTCAGGAAGGGAATGACGAGACCAAAGATGCCAATGCCTTCGCGTAGGCCGTCTGTGTGCACGTTGTTGTACAGGCGGCAGGTAGAGAACAGTGTGTGGCGATTAACTTCCACACGGTTGTTACGATGGAAGATGTCTAATATCTCCTTGTCGTTGAAGGTGGTGTCAGCTTCCGAGAAGGGACGGCGTATGTTGTTGAATATCTCGTCCACTGGGTCGCAGCGCTTTTCATAGTTGTCTTGTATGCATTCGCGGATGTTGTCCTCCATCTGTACACTCATTTCTTCGTCAGAGGGAACGGTCGCTACTGCGACAATCAACAGTATGACGACGATGACTGCGAGGATAACTAACTTACCCAGACAACTGTTCGTAAACTCAGTTGACATGGATTGTCTCTTGTAAGTACTTCTGTTGGTTGGTTCCATCTTATTTGTAATTTTGAGTTGTTATTTGCTGTGTATGAGGTTCATAAACTCCTGACGGGTCTTGGCCTGATTGAAGGCTCCGCTGAAGTCGCTGGTAGTGGTAATGCTGTTCTGTTTCTCTACGCCACGCATCTGCATACACATGTGGCGAGCCTCTACTACGACCATGACTCCTAAGGGGTGGAGGGTTTGCTCAATGGCCTCCTTGATTTGCAGCGTCATGCGTTCCTGCACTTGCAGGCGATGGCTGTATATGTCTACCACACGGGCTATCTTCGATAGTCCTGTAATATAGCCGTTTGGTATGTATGCCACGTGTGCCTTGCCATAGAAGGGCAGCATGTGGTGTTCGCAGAGCGAGAAGAAGTCAATGTCCTTGACGATGACCATCTGCGAATAGTCCTCCTTGAACAGAGCCTGACGCAGCACCTCGTGGGCATCTTCTTCGTAGCCTCTGGTAAGTGTCTGCATCGCTTTGGCCACGCGCATGGGTGTCTTCAGCAGTCCTTCACGCTGTGGGTCTTCACCCAACAGTTTCAGAATCTCCTCATAGTGCTTGGCCAAAGGTTCAAGTCCTTCCCTAAATGTTTCGTTTCCCAGACTCATTTCTTCTCTTACTTCTTACTTCTTACCTCTTAATACTGTACCGTTATCTTTCCCTTGACGATTGAGGCCTGATTATAACCCAGATTGCGCAGTTGTACCAGCATCTGGTGGGCTTCCTCGTAGGTGCGATAGTTGCCTACTCGACATATCCAGCGTGGCGAGTAGAAATGTACGTACACGGGTACGTTGGCAAAGTGCGACTTGATGTTGTTGCCTATGCGCTCTGCCTGAATGCGGTCGTTTCGTGAGTTGCCTCCTGCAAAGGCCTGCACGCGGTAGCCGCTTACCTTCGTGCCACCACGCATCACCTTCTTACTCAGGTCGGGCGACGTTTCGTCTTCGCCTTCATTCCCTGTGGCCACACTGTTTGGTGTTGCAGGCTTGGTAGTCGAAGTCTTTGTCCCAGACGTCGTCGCAGTGTGCGATGTGGCAGGCTGGTTCGACGACGTTGTCTGCTTGGCATTGTTGTTCAGTACCTCGCTGTTCACCAACTTGTCGATGTCAGCATCCTGATGGATGGTTACCGTGCCCTGTCCGTTGCTGTTCTGCTGCTGTATGCGCTGGGTATAAGTCTGTGCACTGGCATTGATTGCAATGCCAGCACACAGCGTTAATATGGTTATAATGCGTTTCATTATTTCCAAGCGTCGATGATGCCCTTGAAGTCAGCACACTTCAGCGAAGCGCCACCAATCAGACCTCCGTCGATGTCGGGCTTTGCAAACAGCTCAGGAGCGTTCGAAGCCTTGCAGCTGCCACCATACAGGATGCTGGTGTCGTCAGCTACTGCCTGACCATACTTCTCGGCGATGATAGAACGGATGTAAGCGTGGATTTCCTCAGCCTGCTCAGCGGTAGCAGTCTTACCAGTACCGATGGCCCAGATGGGCTCGTAGGCGATGATAATCTTGCGGAAGTCCTCTTCAGCCAGGTTGAATACGCTGCCCTCGAGCTCGGCCTTAACGACCTCGTTCTGCTTGTTGGCCTCGCGCTCTGCCAGACTCTCACCGATGCAGAAGATAACCTTCAGACCGTTCTTCTGTGCCAGCAGCACCTTCTCCTTCAGAATCTCAGGAGTCTCCTTGTAATATTCACGACGCTCTGAGTGACCCAGAATCACGTACTGAGCACCAGTTGACTTAATCATTTCTGCAGAAACCTCACCAGTGAAGGCACCCTTCTCCTTGTCGGCACAGTTCTCAGCACCCAGACCGATAACGCTACCCTCCAGCACCTGAGCGACAGATGCGAGGTGGATAAACGGTGTGCAGATGACCACGTCACAGTTGGGTTTGTCTGCTGCCAGTGCTTCGTTCAGTTCCTTTGCCAGGGCTACGCCCTCCTGCAGGTTCAGGTTCATCTTCCAGTTGCCTGCTACAATCTTTTTTCTCATGTTCTTTTTACGTTTTAAAAGTTGAAATATCTTGTCTTTATTGTCTTTATCTTTTTTCTTGATCCAGTTCGACCACATCCATAGTCTGTCTGCCAGTGTCAGCAGCAGTAGTGGCAACACGTACCACAGTAGGATGGTCAGAATCTTTTTCGGCACTGAGTCCTCAGGCATCTGTCCTATCTCCAGGAATTGCAACTGCTTGGTCAGTACCTCTTCGCTGGGCAGCCTGTTGTGGCTCCATTTGCCTATCACCTTGCCGTCCTTCAGCAGCATCAGTCCTGGATTGCTGCGAATCATCGTTTTCAGCACGATGTCGTCCGTCTGGCAGAAGGGGTACTCAGCACCTGTACGGTCTTTCCACTGTTGTATGCCCTGCGTGCCGCTGGCCGTCAGGCAGTAGAAGGAGTAGTCGTAGTCCTGTGCATACTCGTGTACCTCGTTGATGCGGTCCAGTCGTGAGTCATCGGCCTGTTCCAGATGTGGCGATACCAACAGGAACGTGTAACCCTGATTCAGCAGCACAGGTTCAGTAATGTCTTCGCCCTCTCTCTCCATGAAGAAGTCGGCGTAAGGCGACTCTTCTCCCTCCATCATCTTCTGCCATCCCGCTCTGAGGTCTGTGCCTACATGGTAGGGACGGAAATCGAAGTAGGGTAGGTCGTAGAGCGACCATCCAGACACGGCTACGATGAATAGTGCCGAGTAGTTGATGACAATCCACTGGTTCGACCGCGATATGAATCGCATCATCTCCAATGGCCAGCGTCTCACGATGATGGCCAATGCCAGCAGCACCACATTCTTGGCCAGCGTCTGCCAGTTGGTCAGCACCACGGCATCGCCGAAGCATCCGCAGTCGCTGATAGGGTTGGTCAGTGCCAGCCACAGCGTGATAGGTGTCATCACAAGCATCAGTATCAGTATCAGCATCGTCACCAGTCGGCGACGGATGGCAAACAGCAGACAGATGCCAAGTCCAAACTCTATGGCCGACAGCAACACCGCTGCACTCAGCGTGGCTATGTCAGGCACATATTGTGCCAAATCGACGGCCTGTAGATAATCGTGTATCTTATATTGTGTGCCCAGCGGGTCGACGGCTTTGACGAATCCTGACAGTATCAGGACGATGGCCAGTACCAATCGTGCTATATTTACCCCCGCCTTCTTCACACTTCTTTAACTTCTCTAACTTCTTTATCTCCTTCACTCCTTGAGTTTGATCGCTCCAAACACGGCATAGTTGATGATGTCCATATAGTTGGCATCAATACCTTCACTCACCAGCGTGCCGCCCTGCAAGTCCTCAATCTCCTTGATACGCTCTATCTTGGTCAGGATGAAGTCGGTGTACGAGCTGACGCGCATCGAACGCCATGCCTCGTCGTAGTCGTGGTTTTTGCGCTTCATCAGTTCCAAAGCCTCCTGAGCGTACTGGTCGTACAGAGCCATCGCCTCGTCGTTGGTAATGTCGACGGTATCGCTGAAGCCACGCTCCAACTGGATGAGTCCTACAATGCCGTAGTTGATGAGTGCAATGAATTCCGGACGAATACCTTCGCCCACCAGCGACTCTTTCTTGATTTCCAGCGAACGGATGCGCTTGGCCTTGATAAAGAGTTGGTCGGTCAGCGACTCTGGACGCAGAATGCGCCATGAGGCTCCGTAGTCGTGGAGCTTTTTCTCGAACAGTGCACGGCATTCACCGATGGTCTGTTCGAATTGTGCGTTCGTTTTTGCTTCGTTATTAGCCATATCGGTTGCAAAGGTACAAAAAAAATAAGAATTAAGAATTAAGAATTAAGAATTTTTTCGTAACTTTGCAGGCCATAATAGAAATATATCAAGATGAAGCTGTATTCAGATGCCGCATTGGCTCAGATATTGGATCAGGAAATCTTCCACCAAATCAGCCGCGTAGCCGACACGATGGGTGTTGAGTGCTATGTGGTGGGCGGCTATGTGCGTGATATTTTTCTTGAACGCCCGTCCAACGACATTGACGTTGTTGTGGTGGGTAGCGGTATTGCTGTGGCTGAGGAGCTGAAGCGACAGTTGGGCAAGAAGGCTCACCTCAGCGTATTCCGTAACTTTGGCACGGCACAGGTGAAATTCTATCAGAAGGGTAGGGAATATGAGGTCGAATTCGTTGGTGCCCGTCGCGAGAGTTACAGCCACGACTCGCGTAAACCCATCGTTGAGGATGGTACGTTGGAGGACGACCAGAATCGTCGTGACTTTACCATCAATGCGATGGCTATCTGTTTGAACAGTAAGCGCTTTGGTGAGTTGGTCGACCCCTTTAATGGTGTTGCCGACCTTGAGGATGGCATCATTGCTACGCCCCTCGACCCTGAAATCACCTTCAGCGACGACCCCCTGCGCATGATGCGTTGCATCCGTTTTGCCACCCAGCTCAATTTCCAGATTGAGGAAGAAACCTTCGAGGCCCTGCAACGTATGGCCGATCGTATCAAGATTGTCAGTGGCGAACGCATCGAGGTCGAGCTCAACAAGATAATGATGGCACCCCATCCCAGCATTGGTCTCGAACTATTGCAACGCTCTGGCCTCCTGCAGATCATCCTACCTGAACTGGCAGCCCTCGACATTGTCGAGAAACGCGACAACCGTGCCCATAAAAACAATTTCTACCATACACTTGAAGTCCTCGAGAACGTTTGTCAAAATGAGAGATTAGAACTGCATATCTCTCATCTTTCATCTCTCATTTCTCCTCTTTGGCTCCGCTGGGCTGCTCTACTTCATGACATCGGCAAGACTAAGTCGAAGCGTTGGGAACCCGGTGCTGGTTGGACATTCCACAACCACAACCTCATTGGTGCCAAGATGGTGCCGCAGATATTCCGTCGCCTCAAGTTGCCCATGGGGGCCGAGATGAAGTATGTGCAGAAACTCGTCGACCTTCACATGCGTCCACAGGTCATTGCCGACAGCGAGGTTACCGACTCTGCCGTACGTCGACTGATTAACGATGCTGGCGATGACATTGACGATCTGATGACGCTTTGCGAAGCTGATATCACGTCGAAGAACGAGGTTAAGAAGAAGATGTTCCTCGAGAATTTCCGTATCGTGCGCGAAAAACTCGTCGACCTCAAGGAAAAAGACTACAAACGTCTACTCCAGCCTGTCATCGACGGTAACGAAATTATGGAACTCTTCCACCTGCAACCCTCGCGCGAGGTGGGTGTGCTGAAGCAGTATCTTAAGGATGCCGTATTAGATAATAAGGTAGAGAACGAGCGCGAACCACTCATGCAACTGCTGTTTCAGAAAGCTCGTGAATTAGGTCTTACAACATAAAAGCCCCGCAATGATTGCGAGGCTTTTTCTTTTCCACTCTTTTTCGATTACTTACGCAGACCGAGGGCCTTGATCAGTTCACGATAGCGAGTGATGTCCTTGTTGTACAGGTACTTCAGGAGTTTACGACGACGACCTACCATCTTGGTCAGTGCACGAGCGGTACCGAAGTCCTTGTGGTTCTTCTTCAGGTGCTCAGTGAGGTGCTGAATACGATAGGTGAACAGGGCTACCTGGCTCTCTACTGAACCGGTATCCTTCGTGTCTTTGCCATACTGGCCGAAAATCTCAGCCTTCTTAGCTTGATCTAAATACATTGTTTTTTGTGATTATAAATGTTTGCAATAACATCTTTCGGACGCTTCTTCCTGCCTAATCACGGGCGGTTCGCGTCGTCAAATGCTTCGGATTTTCCGAAATGCGGCTGCAAAATTACATATTTTCTGCAAAACTACCAAATATTTCCCAAAAAAGTTGTACCTTTGCACCCGAATTTAGAAAAATTCGGTTGCGAGGATGGGCTGCACCTCGGCAAAGAGCAAGCTCTCTGCGCTCGGTTTGCACCATCCTTATCACCCGAAAAAGAGTAGAATTACGTAATTTACTTATGCAGGATATCAGAAATATTGCGATTATCGCACATGTAGACCACGGCAAAACGACGCTTGTGGACAAGATGATGCTGGCAGGCAATCTATTCCGTGAGGGACAGAACCTGTCGAGCCAGGTGTTGGACGCTAACGACCTGGAGCGCGAACGAGGCATCACCATTCTTTCAAAGAATGTCAGTATTAATTGGAAAGGAACGAAGATTAACATTATCGACACCCCGGGCCACAGCGATTTTGGTGGCGAGGTGGAACGTGTGCTTAACATGGCCGATGGCTGTCTGCTGCTGGTGGACGCTTTCGAGGGTCCTATGCCCCAGACGCGTTTCGTGTTGCAGAAGGCTCTTCAGATTGGGTTGAAGCCCATCGTTGTAGTCAACAAGGTCGACAAACCTAACTGTCGTCCAGAGGAGGTCTACGAGATGGTGTTCGACCTCATGTTCTCGCTCAATGCCACTGAGGACCAGCTGGACTTCCCCGTGGTCTATGGCTCGGCCAAGAACGGCTGGATGGGTGAGGACTACAACAAGCCCACAACCGATATCACATACTTGTTGGATAAGATTATCGAGGTTATCCCTGCTCCCAAGCTGTTGGAGGGTACGCCCCAGATGCTCATCACGTCGCTCGACTACAGCTCTTATACGGGCCGTATTGCCGTAGGTCGCGTACATCGTGGCCAACTGAAGGACGGCATGCAGGTTACCATTGCCCATCGTGACGGTTCGTTGGAGAAGACGAAGATTAAGGAACTGCACACCTTCGATGGTATGGGCCACTCACGTATCGACCAGGTTGACTGTGGCGACATCTGTGCTGTCATTGGTTTAGAGAAGTTCGAGATTGGCGACACCATCTGCGACATCGAGAATCCTGAACCTCTGCCGCCTATCGCTATCGACGAGCCTACCATGTCGATGCTCTTCTGCATCAACGACTCGCCATTCTTTGGCAAGGAGGGTAAGTTCGTTACCTCGCGCCATATCAACGACCGTTTGGAGAAGGAACTCGAGAAGAACCTTGCCCTGCATGTCGAGCAGTTCGAGGACTCTACCGATAAGTGGGTCGTCTCTGGTCGTGGCGTGTTGCACCTCTCCGTGCTCATCGAGACCATGCGTCGCGAAGGCTATGAATTGCAGGTTGGTCAGCCCCAGGTAATATATAAAGAGGTGGACGGTGTTAAGTGTGAACCTATTGAGGAACTCACCATCAATGTCCCCGAGGAGTTCGCCTCGAAGATGATTGATATGGTCACCCGTCGTAAGGGCGAGATGACATCGATGGAGTCACAGGGCGAGCGCACCAATATCGAGTTCGACATCCCCTCGCGTGGCATCATTGGTCTGCGTACCAATGTGCTCACTGCCTCACAGGGCGAAGCCATCATGGCCCACCGCTTCAAAGAGTACCAGCCCTACAAGGGTGATATAGAGCGTCGTGTCAATGGTTCCATGATCTCTATGGATACGGGCAACGCCTTTGCCTACGCTATCGACAAACTTCAGGATCGTGGCAAGTTCTTCATCGACCCAGGCGAGGACGTGTATGCGGGTCAAGTTGTAGGCGAACACGTCCACGACAACGACCTCGTCATCAACGTTTGCAAGGCCAAGCAGCTCACCAACGTTCGTGCCTCGGGTACTGACGACAAGGCCCGCATCATTCCAAAGGTTGTGATGTCGCTCGAAGAATGCCTCGAATATATCAAGGAAGACGAACTTGTCGAGGTGACGCCCAAGTCCATGCGTATGCGCAAGATCATTCTCGATCACGACCAGCGTAAAAAGGCTGCGATTCAGCGAGGATAGAGCGGAGCTTGTTCCTTATAATATCTCTCTGGCGATCCAGGCGCAGGCCTCTGCATCAGCCAATGCATGATGGTGGTTGGCGAGATGATAACCACAATATTCTGAAACCGTATGCAACTGATGGTTGGGCAATTGTGGAAAAGCCCTACGCGATGCTACACATGTGCAATAAAACGGATAATCAGGATAATCCATCTGATAGCAACGGAATACAGCCTTTAGGCAACTCTCATCGAAGGACTTGTTATGGGCCACTAGTGGAAGCCCCTCAATCAGCGGCTCAATCTGCTTCCATACCTCAGGGAAAACTGGGGCATCCTCTGTATCTTCGCGAGTGAGACCATGCACCTGACTGCACCAATAATTATAGTAATTGGGCTCTGGCTGAATCAGGGAATAGAACGTATCCACAATCTCACCATTGCGCACAATCACCACTCCAACAGAGCAAACGCTGGTGCGTTCGTTGTTGGCTGTCTCGAAATCTATTGCAGCAAAATCCTTCATACCTTATAGATAGTCTCTACCAACCAGACATACTTGTTTAACAGGTTCTTTGCCATATTCAATTGTTGTTTGATGGTGCAAAGATAATAAAAACCTATGCAAAAACAAGGCATCGGATGTGAAAATGTCATCACTGCTCCAAGATTTGGCTATGCCGAACTTACTTGGCACTCGGAAAAGTTCAAATAAATTTGGTTTTTCTTTCGTTTTTTCGTACTTTTGCACAAAAATAAAAATATACGATTATGAAAAAGATGAAGATGATGCTTGCAGCCGTCCTTTGCTTTGTAATGGCAATGGCTTTGTTTACTGGCTGTGAGAAAGAAAAAGACGAGTTTAAATATACTATAACAGTACAACCAGGAGGGGTGTTGACGGGCTCTAATGCTGTTGCATGGACAAATGCTGTCCTGAAAACCTATCAGGAAGAGCTTGGCATCGATTCAAACGAGTTCACTAAGCATGGCGAACAACAAGAATGCGACAAGGAAGTGTTTGAAGCCTGTAACAGAGCTGAGCAGAAACTCGGCAAGGCACTGGCCACAATCCCACGTGGTTCGGGCGAAGTGTCTGTCAACAACCTCACGGCTAGAAAGAGAATCTACGGAAAGGTAATACAATAATAGTTATCGCAGAAATTGCAAATATTAATATAGTAGTTATGATACAATCAATGACGGGTTATGGCAAGACTGTCGTGGCCTACAAAGGAAAGAAGATTAATGTAGAAATCAAGTCGCTGAACTCGAAGCAGCTCGACTTGACCACTCGTATTGCACCACTTTATCGTGAGAAGGAGATGGAGATACGTCAGCTGATAGCCGAACAGTTGCAGCGTGGTAAGGTGGAGTTTGCCATCTGGATAGAGAAGGATGCCACAACGGATGCTGCACCAGTGAATACGGCTCTGATGCAGAGCTATCTGTCGCAGTTGCAAGCCTTTGCCGATGACCACAAGATGCAGAATACTGACTGGATGCAGATACTGGTTCGTATGCCAGACGTGCTGACGAAGACGGAGGTAGAGGTGCTGGACGACGACGAGTGGCAGGCTGCTCGTCAGGGTGTCTGCGAAGCTGTGAGGGCTTTGGTTGACTTCCGTACGCAGGAAGGTGCAGCATTGGAGAAGAAATTTGCTGAGAAGATTGACAATATTGAACAACTCCTGGCAAGTATCGAACCCTACGAGAAGGCACGCGTTGAGAAAATCCGCAGTCGTATCGTGGACGGACTGAAGCAGATTCCCGAGGCTGAGTACGACAAGAACCGCTTGGAGCAGGAACTGATATACTATATTGAGAAACTGGATATCAGCGAGGAAAAGCAGCGTCTGGCTAACCACCTGAAGTACTTCCGCGAGACGATGGCCGATGCCGCTGGACAGGGCAAGAAGCTGGGATTCATTGCTCAGGAAATGGGACGCGAAATCAATACTACGGGCTCAAAGTCGAATCAGGCTGAGATGCAGAACATCGTGGTGAAGATGAAGGACGAACTGGAACAGATTAAGGAACAAGTCTTAAACGCTTTGTAAAAATTGACAATTGATAATTGACAATGAAGAAAGGAAAGATGTTGATAGTCTCTGCGCCCAGTGGTTCAGGCAAGTCCACCATTGTGCAGTGGCTGATGAAGGAACACCCGGAATTGAAGTTGTACTTCTCGATTTCGTGTACGTCGCGTGCCCCTCGTGGTACGGAGCAGAACGGGGTGGAGTACTTCTTTCTGACTCCTGAGGAATTTCGCCAGCGTATTGAGAACAACGAGTTTCTGGAGTATGAGGAAGTGTACGAGAACCGCTTCTATGGTACACTGAAGCAGCAGGTGGAAAACCAGCGAGAACAAGGACAGAACGTGGTGTTCGACGTAGATGTGAAGGGTGGCATAAATATCAAGAAGTATTATGGCGACGAGGCGTTGAGCTTGTTTATTCAGCCTCCATCTGTTGAAGAACTGCGTCGTCGACTGGAAGGACGTGCTACTGATACGCCTGAAGCTATTGCCGAACGTTTGGCTAAAGCTGAGTATGAGATGACCTTTGCTCCTCAGTTTGACAACGTCATCGTGAACGACGATCTGGAAACTGCCAAACAAGAGACATTGCAAGTTGTTAAAGCGTTTCTTGGATGAAGAGAATTGGGATATTTGGTGGCTCTTTCAACCCCATACACACAGGACATATTGCTTTGGCACAGGCTGTGCAGAAGCAATGTGGACTGGATGAGGTTTGGTTGATGGTGTCGCCGCAGAATCCCTTGAAACGTAATGACTCAGACTTGTTGGACGACCAGTTGCGTCTGCAGATAGCACAAAAGGCCCTTGAGGGCGTGGAAGGGGTGAAGGCCTGCGACTATGAGTTCCACTTGCCTAAGCCCAGCTACACTTGGAATACGCTGCAACACCTGACGAAAGACTATCCTGACCATACCTTTATATTATTAATAGGTGGTGACAACTGGGCCCACTTCCAGCGCTGGCGCCACTGGAAAGACATACTTTGGCATCATGACATCATCGTCTATCCGCGTGACAACTATCTTGGCACCATTGATGTGCCGCTGCTGCCAGTGTCGAGTACGGAAATCCGACAAAAAATAAGGGCAGGGGAGAGCATTGAAGGACTGGTGCCTAAAAGTATCATACCGATAGTAGAGCAGTATTACCGTTGAGATTTCCATTCAAGCCATTTCTTGTAACTGTGTACAAACAGATAACTGATGCGGGGTGGCAGATGGAATGCAATACGATCGGCCAAAGGAATCTGGGAACTGAGCTGTCCCTTTAGCTTATAATAATATTTATCATAGACATCGAACTGCCTGGTGTCGATGAATTTCTCGTAAACCTTCAGTTGGCGCAGTATGAAGTAGGGCTCTATTTCCGACCATACAGGTTGTAAGGCTGAACGCATCAGTTGGTCGTAGCGGCTCTCGTAGTCAAGGTTGATGCGTGGATAGCTGGTGATGCCTTCGCTGTAGACATAGCAACTCTGGCTGATGCAGAATACTTTGTTGATTTTGGTCAGATAGCGGATATGGAACAGTATGTCCTCGCCCAGATAAATGTCACGGGGAATATCCAAACAACCATCGAGAATAATGTCCCTTCGTAACAGAATGCCCCAAATGGGCGGAAAGTTATTGCGAAGGCCAAGGAAGTCTTTGATGATGTCAGTGGTAGCTATTTGCCCCCTGATACCTGAGTCGGTCAGCACGCCATACTGATTCTGATAAGGAGCTATCACCTCGTCGGCATTGTTAGCCTCCATAGCCTCGATGGTAAGACGGAGGGCGTGGGGCATCAGAGCGTCATCGCTGTCGCAAAACATGATGTACTGTCCGTGAGCCTCTTCTACACCTGTACGTCTGGCTGCTGTCACACCGCCATTCTCCTTATGAATCACCCGCAGACGGGGATTCTCACGGGTCATTTCGTCGCAGATGGTACCTGACAAGTCGCGGGATCCGTCGTCGACAGCAATTACCTCGTAATCATCATAGTCTTGCGACAATGCCTTGGTAAGACATTGCCTGACGTAAGCCTCCTTATTATATACAGGTATGACAACTGATATCTTCATAGTGCTTGCGTTAATGTTTCTTCTTTAACAGGAAACCTATGCATTCGTCCATGATTTTTACACGAAGCAGCTTCATAATACCCATGTAGGCCAATGCAGCCAGAATGACTCTGACGAAAAGCAGCAGATAGATGTTGCTGAGTGGTTGTGTGATGATATATACCACAGCCATGACAGCCAGCGATATGAGGGCGAAGGGCAGGGTGTCTTTCAGTACATCCAGCAGGCGCACACCAACCATACGATGGGCATAAACCTGCCAGGCCAGTAGCCATAGGATATTAAGGGCTGAATAGGTGTATACCACAACAAGGATGCCCTGTCTGTAGGTGGCGAGAATCAGGATGAACTGCAACACAATTTGTGTAATGTTCAGACGCATATTAACGTCAGCACGCCCCTGGCTGATAATCAGGTTCTTGTAGAGCGAATAGAACGGCATAAAGGCGCCGCCGATGCAGAGTACTCGCAGCAGGGGAATACTTTCAGCCCACTTGGGACCTATCGTTGCCAAAATAAACTCGTCGGCCACCAAGCCTAAACCAAACATAGCAGGGAAAGCCAAGAGGGAAGTGAAGCGAAGCATCTTGCGGAATACACGTATTTCGCGTTGTTCGTCCTCGTCGTCACGTATGCTTACCAATACGGGCTGGGCCACCTGCTCAATGGTGCCCCCAACCATCTGGTAGGTCATCATGTCCCACTTGAAAGCCTGGAAGAAGTTACCCACCACCTGAGGTGTCTTAGTGAAGAGCTTACCAAAGACAAAGGTTAGGATATGGTTATTGACCGTATTGACAATCATCGTGATAAGGATGTTCATCGAGAAACGGAACGTCTTACGGATGGGGCTGAAGTCCATCTTCAGCGAAGGACGCCACTTGACGTAATACCACCGGCCAATGACCAGCATCAGGGAGTTGACCACCTGTTGCCAAGCCAGACTCCAGTAGGAGTAGCCATTAAATGCAAGGATTACAGCTGTGGCGCCAGAAATGATGAGAGCTGTTAGACTGACGATAGTCATCTCGCGTTGCATCATGTTCTTCATCATATAGGCATTGGTGGAAATGCCCAGCGAAGAGATGAAAAAAGCCAGGAAGATGAAGCGTGACAAGTCTGTCAGACAAGGCTGCTCGAAGAATATGGCTATCCAGGGGGCTAACGCAAACAGCAGGACATAAATGCAGAAACTGGTCAGCGTGTTGAACCAGAAGACGGCATTATAATCGTTGGCTGTGGGTTGCTTCATGTTGATGATGGCTGTAGAGAACCCGCTCGACTGAAGATTGCCTGCAATAGCAGAGAAGATGGCTATCATGCCAATGGGAGCCCACTCCTCAGGGGTCAGCATGCGACCTAACAGGATACCGATGAGAACATTCAGTATCTGCATGGTGCCATTGTTCAGCGCACCCCAGAAGAGTCCCTTTGCCGTCTTTTCCTTCAGGTTATCCATGCTGTCGTTGTTTGTCAATCATATCCATCAATCGGTCGCTCTCGCCAGTTACCGTCTTGCGACAGAACATCTTGCCACTTTTGACAATTGTATCGAAGTCGGCATCTGTCAGAATCTTGATGCTTTTGCCATATTCTATATAGGTCAGTGGGGTTAGTTGCTCCAGCTTCTTCACAGGTCCTTGTGTCAGTATGCAGCTGTTGGCAAAATGGGAATTGAACGCTACCGTATGGGCAAAGGTCTCGCTGGGTGCAAAGCTATTGCTGAAATAGCGGCACAACTGTGGACTATGGTCGTAGGTTTCCAACAGAAAGACTGCCAATTCACCAGTGATGGCAAAGTAGTCAGAGCCTTTGTAAAGGCTGTATGTCTTGCCATCGGCTTCGAATACCAATGGCTTTTTCAGAATAGGCTCACAGATCTTTCTCAGTGCTACTCTAAACTTACTCTTTAGTGTGCCATAGCGCCAGGGGTAGTTGTTCAGGAAACGATAGCGTGTGTATTCGTAGGTCTCGCTATGTGGCAACTCTGCCAGACTCATACCCTGCAGGAAGTTCTTTCCTTTGTTGACCTCCAGATGCTGGATAATCCTGTCGTTGCTCCACACGGGATAGTCCTGAGCGCTCAGCATAAACAGGTAGTCATAGCTGTTGCTACTGTCTAAGGCAGCTCTGATTAGTTGCATCTGAAAACGCACTTGCGTAAAACTTCCCCACATGACCTTGATGCGATGGGAAATGAATGATATGTTGCCTTTGCGGGGTTTGCAGTGCTTGACAGATTCTTTGAATGGCGTGATGTCGTAACTCGCATCAACATGCACATAGCAGTCGCTGTCGGCAGGCAGACTGTCGATGAAACGCTGCAGATGAGGGGCATCTGTAAATGCAGAGATTAAGAAGGCAATTTTTACCATTCTTTCTTTTTTGAATGCAAAAGTACGCTTTTTTATTGTAAGTTCAAAATAATTTTTGTATTTTTGCAGCGATTATGGAGAACAATGTGGTTAAGAAGCCTCGTTTGGAGTGGCTTGATGCCCTAAGAGGATTTACAATGATATTGGTGGTGGCCTATCATGTAGCCATCATGGGGTTTGGTGAGTCGTGGAAGCATTCTTCCTCTATACCTTTCTTGATGCTATTCCGCATGCCACTCTTCTTCTTCGTCAGTGGTTTCCTTGCTTATAAGGTGTCTCAGATATGGAATGTTCGCAATTTGGGCACTTTGGTAGTCAAAAAGATAAGGATACAAATTGTGCCGACGGTGTTCTTCTTCCTCTTGGCTACAGCTATCTTCAACAAAGATTTCGTGGCGGGCGTGATGGATAATTTGAGCGCTTCTATGAAAGGTGGCTATTGGTTTACGCTGGTGCTGCTCTACATGTTTCTGATTTACTATCCGTTTGCGTTTTTAGAAAGTAAGATAAAGCGTTTCCTGCCTTCTGGGTGGGGGTGGATTCCTATCGTGCTGTTGTTCATCTTGTCAATGTGTGTCTACGAGACCAACTACTTACCAAAGGATTTCGAGTGGGCCATGGGCTCCAAGTTGCCTAAAACGGAGGTCACTGACTTCCTGACCTATAGCAGTATGGACCAGTTGCTGCTCTATTTCCCTTTCTTCATATATGGTAATATCGTACACCGTTATTGGGAAAAGGCTCAGCATGTGATGGACCACAAGTGTTTCTTCCCGATAGTTGTCATCATTGTCATTCTTGCAACTCTCGACTATCTGAAGTGGCATACGCTGCGTATGACGTGGGCCATCGTTCCACTGACAGTGTCACGGTTTGGCCTGCTGACAATTACCTTGATGTATTTCCGATTCTATCAGCAGTATTTCACGAAGTTTTCGCCCATAGGAGTCTCTCTGCAATATATTGGTCGCAGAACGCTGGACATCTATCTTATCCACTTTCTGTTCCTGCCGAATTTGCCTCAAGTGGGCACGTTCTTCAATACTCATTCGCACAATTTTGTTATCGATACTACTTTGTCGATAATAGTGGGATTGATAGTCATCGGCTTTTGCATTATTACGTCAAACATCCTTCGCATCAGTCCGATCTTTAAGAAGTGGCTGTTTGGGCGATCGTAAGCTATGAGGAAGATAGAAGATATACAAGAGTTACGCCAGATACAGATGGGCATCCTTGACGAAGTCCATCATTTCTGCGAGACCCATGGTTTGCGCTATTTCCTGTCGAGTGGAACATTGATTGGTGCTGTACGTCATAAGGGTTATATCCCCTGGGACGATGACATTGACATTTATATGCCTCGCAAGGATTATGAGCAGTTCTTGCAGACATATCATGATGAGAGTGGTCGTTTCAAAGCCATCAATCCTCAGCGCGACAGGCATTACTATTATACGTTTGCCAAGGTTGTCGACCTACGTACTAAAATGGTGGAAGATGAAACTGAAGGATATGAGATTGGCGTCTATATCGACATTTTTCCAGTGGATTATGTAACTGACGACCTGCAGAAGCGTGAGCGCATTTTCAAGCAGAAGAAACTGCTTTATAAGATTCGTCGTTGCAAGATTTCGAATAGTAATCCCCTCCAGTCGCGTCTGGCATATATTGTCTATAAGTGTTGGCCTATGACGGTTAAGCAGATAGAGCGGATAATTCGTCGTTTGATTGTGTTGGAGGAACCAACACACACGGTATGCAATATGACGGAGGCTGGTCCTAAGATAAAAGGTTGTTTCCCTGCCGAGGATATTGCCTCGTCAGTAGATATTGAGTTTGAGGGAAAGACCTATAAGACGATGGTGGGCTACAAGGACTATCTGGAGCGTACCTATGGCGACTATATGACATTACCGCCTGTAGAGCAGCGTGTCACGCATCATTTTGAGGCTTACTGGCGAGACTAACCCTTAACCTTTAACCATCTTCATTCCCCAGTCATAAATCATATCTATGGTAGGAGAAGGTACGCCTTTCTCATGCATCAGACGATGAACGATGGCCAATCCATAGGGAAAGTCCTCTGTAAAATAGCGACTTTGAAAATCGGGCACATAGCCTCCTTCTACTTGTTTCATAGGCGACAAAATACCCTTGAAAGCCTCTATGCTACGTAATTTTTGGGCCAACGATACAGCATCAGTGCTTTCGTAATAGTCGAGTACGGTGGCTATGCTACCTTTTCGGACAGGCAATAGTTCCAATAGTGACTGTAGCTCGTTATCCATCTGAATATAGAGTTGTGCAGTCTCTTCAGTCCATTCTTCATAGAAAAAAGGAACGCGCGTGTAAATGATACCTTCGTGCCAGTCTTTCCAGAGTGTGTATAGACGTGAAGGATGAAGTAGGGGATTGCTATTGCTGAGACTGGCCTCATAATAGCTGCCTAAGAGTTGGATGGGCGTTTGCAGCATGTCAGCTAATATGTCGCACAGGTGTTCTGGGTGCTTCGCACGCTCAATGGCTAAGTTAAGGCTATCCTTATATCCCATCAAGCGGGCACGATGACCATATTCGATGACGCGAGATATAAAAGGAACGCGTTGGAATCCGAAAAGCGGTTGGGAGGATGGTAGCAACTTCATCGCCTCGAAGAAGAAACCGGTACTGCTAACCACGCTGCCTACGGCTGCTTCTGCCTTCAAGTAATCTTTCACTTGAAGCAGTGTTTCCCGAATGGCGTAGCCTGGCAGGCATAGCAATACAATGTCTGCTTTGGAAACAGCTTGTTTGGAATCGCTAAACAGCCCATTCAGGTGCCCTATATAAGTTGTTTCGGCAGGGGCCTCAATTATCAAGTCCTGACTCCATTGTTCTGGATGTCGTGTCAAGAGGCATACTTCATGCTTCTTTTGTGCGGCTACAAAGCCTGCCACGACATGTCCGAGGTTGCCTCCTCCGCAGATACAAATGTTTGCCACTTTTAACTCTTAATTCTTAACTCTTGTAGTCCTTCTACTAAGCGTGTGTTGTCCTCATGATTCCTAACGGCAATACGCATGTATTGCTTGTTGGGATCAAGGCCAGGCTTCAAACTACAGTCACGTGTCAGGATGTTATGCTGTTTCAGCATGTAGATGACAATCTCGCTAGCAGTATAAGGGGGCAATACCTCGCAGAGGAAATAGTTAGCCTGTGAGGGCATCACACGGAAGAAAGGAATCTGGCGTAACTGGTGTTCGAAGTCGGCACGTTCAGCAACAAATTTTGCACAGGCCTTTTGGTAGTCTTTCTCGTGCTTGTTGTATATCTGCATGAAGAACTCAGCAAACGAGTTGAGGTTCCAGATGCTGACTTCTTTCTTAATGCGCGCAATGAGCTGCTTGTCAGCTGAGGCAAGTATTCCTAAACGAAGGCCTGGCACGCCATAGCTCTTCGAGATACTCTTCATGACCGCCATGTGAGGATAGGCTTCCAACGTTTCGTCACAGAGCAAAGAATTGTTGGCATAATCCTCGCTGAAGTCGACGAAGGATTCGTCGACCACCAGACGGATGCCCTTCTCCTCGCACCATTGTGCCAAGCGAAGAATGTCTGCCTTAGGAATGAAATTACCTGAGGGGTTGTCAGGGTTGATGACCATCAGCTGGCGGATGTCCTTGTCGCCAAAGAAAGTCATCAGGTCGTCAGCTGTATAGCGATAATCTTCGTTTTGTGGTACGAAGGTCACTTGCTGGGCCTTGTCATATCGATTTGGATATTCTTCAAAGGTAGGACGGACAAAGCCAATTTTGCCTTGTGACTCTTCCATCAGCACTTTAATCAGTTCCGCTGCACCGTTGCCAGGCACGATATAGGGCTCACTGACGCCAAAGCATTTGCTTGCAATCAGTGTGTTCACCTTCATGCCTGAGGGGTATTCCGTCAGCAGTGTATCAAAGTTGGCATGCAGCTCGTCCTTCATCCTGCGACTGGGGAAATAGGGATTCACCAAGTAGCAGAAATCGAGCATCTGGGGGAATCGCCAGAAACCGCCATATCGTCCGTAGTATTTGCGCAGCACGTCCTTCTCGTC
>Ga0265298_10002011_pt1 | contig 29269 bp, 23 predicted proteins | sample AusTroGonzalo_MG_3_FD_193486 | JGI IMG/M metagenome (GOLD analysis project Ga0265298, IMG submission 193486) | Bovine rumen microbial communities from tropical cattle in Woodstock, Queensland, Australia - Gonzalo_01 | ecosystem: Host-associated > Mammals > Digestive system > Stomach > Rumen ...
TGGCTTGGAATGGTTGCTGCCGGTTCGGAATTCACCACGGAGTCTGAAGCCAGGGCAGACCGTTCATTCTGGGTCCGGGTTGAAGACTTTGATGGCAGGAAACCCACTGAGCCGTATGTTTTTGTTTATTCGGGTGAGGATATTGCCATGTTTCCCCAGGAAGAGTTTACAATGGTCCTCTGTGACAGGGATAACGGCAAGGTAGTCCTGCAGTTTCCCGTAACTGTAAGCGGAGTTGAGCTCAAGTGTGATCTTGAACAGATAAAATTCAACTGAAGTTGAGTTTCCCGATGAGCAATACGGCCTGCCTCTCACGGCAGGCTTTCCATATGCAAAAACGCAAAACGCCGCAAAATAGGCATCTTGAGCAATACGTATAGATTCCTGTCTATATAATTTAAAAATGTAATATTTGAAGATTTTACATATCGCGGTTTAGATATTAAAATTATTGTGTAAAATTGCTACTTCTAATATCTAAATAAGGGGTATTTATGGATATATTTTCGTTTGTTACTTTGTTCGGAGGATTGGCGTTCTTCCTCTATGGAATGCGCGTCCTCTCTGAATCGTTGAAGAAAACGGCAGGCGGCAAGCTCGAGAAGCTCCTGCGTAAGGCAACGGATAACCCGTTTAAGGGACTGACCATAGGCGCAATAATCACGATCGCCATCCAGTCGTCTTCTGCCATGACGGTCATGCTCATCGGTTTCGTTAACTCAGGAATCATGGAACTGCCCCAGACGGTCGGCGTAATCTTCGGATCCGATATCGGTACGACGCTTACGGCGTGGATCTTATCCCTCTCGGGTATTGACGGAAGCGGCAATATCTTCCTGCAGTTCCTGAAGCCTTCATGCTTCGCCCTCATCGTAGCCCTGATAGGTATCATCATGCTCATGGTCTGCAAGCAGCAGAGACATAAGGATATGGGTTCAATGGCTATCGGATTTGCCATTCTCATGCAGGGTATGACAATGATGTCCACATCCATGGCGCCTCTCCGTGAGATGGATGAGTTCACCGCACTTCTTACAGCATTCCATAATCCTTTCCTGGGCGTTCTCGCAGGTACGATAGTTACGGGTATCATCCAGAGCTCTGCGGCTTCAATCGGTATTTTGCAGTCCTTGTCCATGACAGGTCAGTTAACTTACGGCGTTGCCATCCCGATCATCATGGGTGCCAACATCGGTACATGTATGACTGCCGTTCTGTCATCAATCGGTGTCAGCCGTGCGGCCAAGAGAGTTACGATGATCCACGTTCTCATCAAGCTCATCGGTACAACATTGTGGATGATCCTCTTCTACGGATTGAACGCGATCTTCGATTTCTCATTCATGGACAATACGATCGATGTATTCGGAATCGCTCTCTGCCACACATTGTTCAATGTCGGTAATACGATCGTGCTGTTCCCGTTCAGCAAGATCCTCATCAAGATCGCAAACCTCATCGTCAAGGATACGGACGAGGAGCAGGAGTTCAAACTCGACGAAAGACTCATGCTTACACCTCCTATCGCTGTAGCTGAGTGCCGCAACTCCATCATCAAGATGATCGGCAAGGCTGAAAAGGGTCTCGACAAGTCAATGCTCATGCTGACAAACGGTTACGACAAAGATGACTTCGCATACATTAAGAAGAATGAGGAAGTAATCGACGGATTTGAGGACCACCTGGGTTCTTACCTCATGAAACTTACGACAACACAGCACCTGTCTGTTGAAGACAAGAATAAATCTTCCAGCTTACTGCAGACGATAGGTGAGGTAGAGCGTATCGCTGACCACGCAAACTATTTGTCAAACTCAGCAGAAGAGATCTACAATAAGCGCCTTGAATTCTCCGATGAGGCGAAGCAGGAACTTAACAGGATCATTCCTGCGGTTAAGGAAGTTTATACTATCGCGCTCGAATGCTATAAGTCCGGCACAGCTGCCAGAGCAGAAGAGGTAGGACCTTTGAGAATCGTTATCAGCGAGATGAGCGACCAGTTCAAGGCAGCTCACGTTGAACGTCTTGCTCAGGGTAAGTGCACAACAATGCAGGGATTCGTATTCAACGACATTCTCTACAGCTGCGTAAGAATCGCAGAGCACAGCCTCAATATTGCGGCTATCGCTTACCGTTTCAAGCATGCGAATGCGACAGACCCTGCTACATACATGCACGACTTTAAGCACCGCCGTACAGCTGCAAGCGAGAAGAAGTACAAGGAATTCTACGAGAAGTACATGGGCGAGAAGATGCCCGACCCCGTGTCCTGACTTTCAATAAGGCATCTCGAAAAGAGGATAATCAAATGATAAAAGTTATTGAAGATAAGGCTCTCAAGCCTGTTATTGCACGCAAAGTATTAGAGGCTCTGACCGAATGGTTCGAGGTTGAGGAATCCCGCGAAGGATACATTAACGACTGCAAGGACTGGATCTTCATCGCAGACGAGCAGGACGGTGAATACGACGGATTCCTGTGCCTCAAGGAGACAGGTAATGCAACTGTTGAACTCGCTGTCATGGGTGTCATGAAGGATCACCACAGAAGCGGAATCGGCAGGGCACTTGTAGAGAAAGCAAAAGAAATAGCCCATTCGGAAGGCTATTCCTTTATGCAGGTCAAGACCGTCCAAATGGGCATGTATGCCGATTATGATATTACGAATCATTTCTATATCAGCTGCGGCTTCAAGGAGTTCGAGGTATTTCCTCTTTATTGGGACGAAGCCAATCCCTGTCAGATCTACGTCATGTCTTTATGACACGATCTTATAGTAAGCGTTCGAAGTGAGCTTATAAGTTACCGCATAGAAGATTCCGCATGCCAGGAAGCTTAATCCGGCGCTGATCAGAAGAAGCGGCAGGTTGTTGTGTCCGAATAACAGCAGAAGTTTGTTTACCATCGGCAGAACGGTTGCCAGGTGGGCTGCTGCAAACAGGATAGGGACCAGGAATACTGTCAGCATCTGTGAGTTAATGCTTTTCTTTATGTTATCTTTGGTCATGCCGACCTTCTGCATGATCTCAAATCTCGACTGGTCTTCGATGCCTTCAGAGATCTGCTTATAGTAGATGATGAGAACGCAGGATACCATGAAGATTATGCTGAGCAGGATTCCGAGGAAGAATAATCCTCCGAATGTCTTAACGAAATCGTTTCTCTGGTATTCACGGCTTGCGCAGTCACCTCTTCTGAGGCCTGCTTCTTTAGCCTTGGCTGTAAGTTCATCATTAAGAACACCGCTTAAGGCCATTTGGCCGTCCACATCAAGCGTTGTATCGAACATGTAATTCCAGCTCCACTGAAGCATGGGGATTCCGGTGGGATCAATCTTGTCTTTGTAGTAAGCAGCTACTTCGTCCAAGTCATCAACAACAACGAAGAGAGTTGTTACGATGAGCGATACGACAGAATGCTTCAGGTTGCCGGACATGAAGTCAGTTCTTTTTGCTACGGCAAACTTCTGGTCTCCGATCATGAATTCATCACCGACATTGATATTGCCTTCCACTCCGATCAGTGCTTCGCCTGCAGAGAGAGTTTCATTTGCTCCGCACATCCTGTTGTAATCGTCGATGTCGAAGAAATATACCTGTACGACATTATCGTAATCGAGATTCATCTCTTCCATCGGATTAATGTCGATATTGACTATTCCGTTTGTAAAATATCCGGCAAGACCATAATCGGCGAATTCGATCTCGTTGCTTACGGCTGTATTGTATTCTTCTGTTTTCTTAAGTACGTCAGCCTTCAGACCGGCCCTTATTTCATTGTATTCTTCGTTATATCCGTAGCCGGAAACCAGAATGTTGAGCTGGTCAGGATAGTGATTTCTGAGGGTTTCCTCTCTGTTGAAATACAGGGCTGAAGTTGATGAGATCATTACGAGGATCATGGTCAGAAGAATGCATATCGATGCAAGACCCGCTCCATTTCTCTTCATTCTGTATGCCATGGAAGATACGGAAACGAAGTGGTTTGTCTTGTAATAGTAATTCTTATTCTTTTGAAGAAGTCTGCAGAGAACAACGGAACCTGCGATGAGAACAAGATAAGTGCCGATGATGATGAGGATGACTGCAACGAAGAATATCATGAGTGCTGACATGGGCTGCTCGATCTTGATCGCGAGAACGTAGCCTGAGAGGAGTATGACAAATCCGATCGTTCCTACCACCCAGTTTGCTTTCGGAGGTTTCTCTCCGGCCTTGTCAGCGTGAATGAGATTGATGGTCTTTGTAAACCATATCTGCCTCAATGCGTTGAAATAGATCAGCAGGAATATCAGGCTGTAGACAAGTACTGTTGCGATGATGGAATCTGCTGAAATGGTGAATTGGTAACTTACGCTGCTGTTGATCATCTTGGTAAATCCGAGCTCAGCCAGTTTGGATAAACCGATTCCTGCAACGAGGCCGCCTGCAATTGATATGAACCAGATTATCGCAGTCTCAAAGAAAATGATCCTGCCTAAGTTGACCCTGTTCATTCCGAGAACATTGTAAAGACCGAATTCTTTCTTTCTTCCCTTGATCAGTGTCGACTGTGTGTAGAACAGGAATATGGTTCCGAACACGGCCATGATAATTGCACCGAACTGCAGTATATCCTTGGCTGTTCCTGCGCCTTCAAAGTTCTGGAGCATATCGGAATAACCGAGCAGATGCATAATGTAGAATACGGCGACCATGAGAATGCAGGTTGCAATATAGGGCACGTATAATTTGCCGTTCTTGCGTATGCCGTCAGCTGCGATCTTAGGGTATAAGCCTAATTTCATTTCAGATCACCTCCCTGAGCGAGGAGGTTCAGTGTGTCCGATATCTTCTGATATAGTTGTGTGTCGGTTGAATTGCCCTTATATATCTGGTGGAAAATGATTCCGTCCTTGATGAACATTACACGTGAAGCGTGGCTCGCTGCCTTTGTCGAGTGTGTAACCATGAGGACTGTCTGTCCCATCCGGTTTACTCTCGAAAACAGTTCGAGCAGTTCATCAGTTGATTTGGAGTCGAGTGCACCTGTCGGTTCGTCTGCTAGAACGATCTTGGGGTTGGTGATAAGAGCTCTTGCAACTGCTGCTCTCTGCTTCTGGCCGCCGGATACTTCATAAGGATATTTCTTAAGAATATCCGTGATGCCCAGGGCGGGAGCGAGTTTATCGAGGCGCTCTTTCATTTCGGCATGTCTTTTGCCTGCGAGGACCAGAGGCAGATAGATATTATCTTCCAATGTGAATGTATCAAGGAGATTGAAATCCTGAAATACATAGCCCAGATTATCACGGCGGAACTTGGCCATGGCAGCATCCTTGATCGTTGTAAGGTTCATGCCGTCGAGGATGACCGTTCCTGCCGTTGCTTTATCCAATGCTGCGAGGATATTAAGGAGCGTTGTCTTGCCGCTTCCGGATTCGCCCATGATGGCAACATACTCGCCCTTTTCAACTGTGAAATTAACGTTCTTAAGTGCTTCGACTGAAGTGCCGCCGCGACGTCCCTTATATGTTTTCTTAACACCTGTTACTTCAAGTAAACTCATAAACTGTACTTCCTTTCATCTAAGTCAGCCACAGTATAGAAAACATGTAAATTCCACTCCATTGAATCTGCTTACCAATTCCTTACAGCTTTGTCACATTTATTCCACTTCGAGCTTCTTTGCTCTCATATCAAGGAATATCTTTGTTCCTTCTCCGATCTTGGATTCTGCATATATCTTATGACCAAGATTTTCTGAGATCCGTTTGCAGAGGTAAAGTCCGATTCCGCTCGCTCTCTTGTCTTCACGGCCGTTAAAGCCGGTGTAACCATTTTCGAAGATTCTGGGCAGGTCTTCGGCGCTTATGCCGATGCCTGTGTCTTCGATGCAGAGGATGCCGGGTTCTGTCATGTAAATGCGTACGGAGCCTTCGGAGGTATATTTAACTGCGTTAGAAATGACCTGTTCAATGATGAACGACAGCCACTTGGAATCAGTAATTATTTTATAATTAACCGTCTCATATTCGAGCTTCAATTTTTTTAGGATAAACTCTCTCGAGAATCTGCGGATTGCAGGACGGATGATCTCATCAAGATCGTATTCCTTAATAACATAATCCGTGTTGTTTGAATCGAGTCTTAAGAAGGTTAATACCATCTCAACATATGCTTCAATACGGTTCAGGTCACCCATGAGTTTTCTGGCTGATTCTGTATCTTCTGACTGGAGATTCAGTCTCATTGCGGCGATCGGTGTCTTTATCTGATGTGCCCAGACCGTGTAATACTCGATCATGTCTGTATAGTCTGCAGATGCCTTCTGTTCAGCCATTTTGGCTTCTTCGCCCATCAGCTTTATTATCTGCTGGTAGTCTTCTTCGATGAGGTTCTTGGGCGTGGGAAGTTCGTCCGGTGTCTGGGTTAACTGGTTATGCTTTTTTACAAAGAAAAAGAAATCGAAACCGCATACGACAATGCCCATCGCCAGCGAAAGAATAAGCGGATACAGAATGGCGATTTGCGGCATGTCGAACAACAGGTCGGTCGTTGCAAAAATGGCTACGATGACAAGATAAATGACGATTATCTTTGCGCGGGATTTCAGATATTGGGGGAAGAGTTTCATTCCTCATCCTCCAGGATGTATCCGACACCGAATTTGGTCTTGATAAAATCCTTGAGGCCTGCTGATTCCAATGTCTTTCTGAGTCTGCCGACATTTACAGTGAGTGTATTCTCGTCAACGAAACTGTCAGTTTCCCAGAGTGCTTCCATGAGCTTCTCGCGGCTTACGACCTTGTTCTTATTCTGCATGAGAGTAAGAAGGATCTTATATTCGTTTCTTGCGAGATCTATCTTGTTTCCGTTATATGTAAGTGAGTTGTCGTTCGTGTTGAGAACGGCACCCTTTGCCTGCAGTGTGAAAGAACTCTGGTTGAATGAATATGTTCTGCGCAGGAGTGCCTGGACCTTCGCGATTAATACACTCTGGTCAAACGGCTTCGGAATGTAATCATCTGCGCCCATGTTCATGGCCATGACGATGTTCATGTTATCAGTGGCAGAAGAAATGAAGATGATAGGGACGTTGCTGGTCTTGCGGATCTCCTGACACCAATGGTATCCGCCCATATAGGGAAGAGTGATGTCCATGATTATAAGATGAGGTTCGAACTCTTTGATCTCGCCTAAAACATTGCGAAAATCAGAGACCTCACGGACCTCCATCTCCCACGCAGAGAGGCAGCTCCTAATGCCGTCTGCTATTCCTTTGTCATCCTCAACGATATAAATCTTATACATAACTGCAATTATATCACTGAATAAAGGGTACGTAGAAAATACAGTAAATCATGGTGTTTACTGTACAAAATACGTATTAACAACAAAAAATACCTGTTCTGTACAGTAAATGAACTGATTTACTGTACTTTTTTCGTAACGGTAAAAATGTTAGACTACGAAAAAAGATATGGGGAATAATAATGAATTACGCGAAACCGGATTACGATAACTGCCTTGTTAACTTAAGCAATTCCATTCTTAAGCATTTCGGCGCTGAGACATCTGCACCTACTCTTAAGATGGCTGATAAGCTGCTTGAGAAAGAATACAGGAATGTAGTTGTTCTGCTGATGGATGCAATGGGGATCTCGATCCTTGAGAAGCACCTTGCGCCCGGTGGTTTTCTCCGTTCTCATCTGGCAGGATCTTACAGTTCCGTATTTCCGCCGACAACTGTTGCTGCGACTACTTCTGTTTTGTCGGGTCTCTATCCGAACGAACACGGATGGCTCGGCTGGGATATGTTTTTCCCTGAACTGGATAAGAACGTAACTGTCTTTACTAATACCGATCAGCTGACAGAAGGTGAGGACGGGAATCCCAAAGAATTTGTCCCTGCTGCCGATTTCCATGTAGCTGGGAAATACATACCTTATAAAAATATAATCACCAGGATAAACGAAGCCGGTGGTAATGCATACGCATCGATGCCGTTTATGGAGCCTTTCCCGCAGGATCTGGACAGTATTCTCAAGCGAGTTGAAGATCTTTGTCAGACACCTGAAAAAAAGTTCATCTATGCATACTGGAATGAACCTGATACTACGATGCATCAGTACGGACCGACAAGTAAAGAGGCGTTTGAGGTTGTGACCGCTATAGAGAAGAGACTTGAAGAATTTGCTTCAAACCTCACTGATACGCTGCTCCTGATCACTGCCGACCACTCGCAGGTTGAGTGCACGAATTACTGCATTCTTGATTATCCTGAGATAATGAAGTGTCTTATCCGTATGCCAGGGATAGAGCCGCGTGCACTTAATTTTTTCGTAAAAGATGAATACAAGGAAGAGTTTCCCAAAATCTTTAATGAGACATTTGGCGATAAGTTCTGGATGCTGACAAAGCAGGAAATCGTTGATATGAAACTGTTTGGTGTTGGCGCAGAACACGGAATATTCCGTGATTCTCTCGGTGATTACATTGCAATATCGGTTGCTGACGCAGCTGTTTTCGCGACGCACAAGGAAGCAGAGCTGATGCCCGGAGGCCATGCCGGACTTACCACGGAAGAACTGGAGATTCCGTTAATAGCTGTCATTAAGTGACGGTTACTGCGGCTACGAAGGATTTCTTGCATTAATCAAGAAATCTATATTCTTTGCGTTTCTTCTTAATATTTTCGTCCCGTAGTGTATAATTCTATGCCGAATAAATCGCCTTCCAGGTGATTCATCGAGGTATAAGGGATGAGTTTTTTAAGGGTTTTACGTAATTATTTTTTCTACAGCGGAATCGAGAAAGAAGAATACGAAGCTGTAAAGAAAGATGCATATGTTTCTAACTATGCAGTATGGCGCATCCTGCATCTTGTAATGGTTGCAGTATTTGCATTCTTGTATCTGTCTTCGCTGGTGAATGATCTGCTCGAGACGAACAGGTTATTCTACCTGATTGCGTTGGCTTATTCGGTTATCGTAAGTGTTCTCTTTTTCGTTCTGAAGAAGGATTCTCTTATTGCGCAGCTGATAATTTATCTGTCGATTTCTCTCCTGTTTGTTTTCTCGTGTCTTATCACGCAGAATAAACCGGAGATTCCTGCTACGACATTTATAACGTTTCTCTTGATCGCTCCGATGTTCATGATAGACAAGCCGTTTTACATGACTTTCGAATTGAGTGCTGCATCAACCGTATTTCTCGTCTGGATGTATAACGTAAAGCCTTACGAGATATGGGAGATGGATCTGATAAATGTCGTTATCTTCACGATCGTTGGAATAGTACTCAATATCATTGCCAATTCAATCCGCATAAAGGAATTCGTCCTGACCAGAAAGATCAATATCCAGAAGGATACGGATGAACTGACAGGTCTCATGAACAAAGGTGCATTTACAAGAGAGGTTAATGCTTACATTGTTGATGAAACAACGGACAAGGGCATTATGCTCGTTATGGATGCCGATCATTTTAAGTCGATCAACGATACGCTTGGCCATGATGTCGGCGACCAGGTTATTATCCAGCTCGGCAGACTTCTTGGAAGAAAACTTGATAACAATGAACTTGCAGGACGTTTCGGAGGAGATGAATTCGTAGTCTTCATAAAGGATTCGAATGATCCCGAGGTTGCCCGTAAAACTGCAGCTGCAATTGTCAAGGAAGCCTTCGACAGTATTACTCTGCCTGATAAGGACTGGAGGATCAGCGTGAGCATCGGTGTTGCGATCTACAACGGACTTGAGAAGGATTATTCGGAACTGTTCAAAAAGGCAGATCTCGCTTTGTACAGATCGAAAGCAGATAAGGAAAACAGAGTCTGTTTCTACGAGTGATTTAGAAGGCGCTCAGGCATAACTGCCGTCTGCCGGATGGTTTGCTGACCGGCTGCTGTTTCCGTCTTTTGGAACGAGGCCCGTTATCTCATCAGTTGCTTTTATCTTGCCGGCTGTCTGCGGTTTCTCGCCGCTGGTTAAGATTATCGTTTTGTCTCTCGGAAGCGTAAGTATCGAGTGCTCCGACTGATTGGCGTGATAAGCGATGAATTTGGCCGTTTCCATGTCGTGTCCGCTGCCCAGATAGAGGATCGTATCGCAGTTATTGATTATAGTTATAGCTGCTTCCTGTCCGTACATGCGTGTTAATTGCGAGATGCTCTGGAGCAAAATGCTTACGCTTATGTTTCTGCTTCTTATAATTGAGATCAGGAGGTCAAAATCAGGGATCTTCGCAGCGGCGGCAAAGTCATCCAGATAAATGTTCACCGGAATGTCGAGTTCGCCTTCCTCGGTCTTGTCTGCATCATCCAAAAGAGTCTGGATGATCTGGAAACTGATAATGCTGCTTATTACGTGATAGCTTTTGTCGTGGTCCGATGAATTGATGAATAAAGCGGTTTTCTTTTTGCCTAACTGATGAACGTCTATCGAGTTGCCGGAAGCAAAGAATCTCCTGAATTCCAAACAATCGAAGGGATCTAAAGCCTCTGATGCGAATTCCAATATGCAGGCATAAGTTTTCTCCGATGTCCTGATACTCTCGAAAGCACGGTATTTGTTTGCGGTATACGAGCAGGGAGAATTATTTATCAGAGTATTAAAGTATTTGTCGCCTTTTCCGGCGAGAACGGCCTGGTGTATCTGAATGACGGCATTCATGTTGCGTCTTTCTTCGGGTACGACTTCTAATACAAAACCAATAAGCATGCAGACGTATCTTGTCGCAGCTTTTTCCCAAAAAGGTTCACGGCTGTCCAGGGAGGGCATTAGTATTGTAGCCAGTTTCTTGATGTCGGATTCATAAACAGTTCCGTCCTCGTATTTCCTGATGTAATCGAAAGGGTTGTAGTGACTGGAGTTTACCGGATCAACAAGATCTATCAGCAATACGTCATAACCTTTTTCTTTCAGTGAGTCACAATATTTTCCATATAATTTTCCCTTGGTATCCGATACGACAAAACTTCCGGACGGGTTATTCAGATTCGGAGCAACATATCCTGTAGTCTTGCCTGCGCCTGATCCGCCTATGATCAGATCGTTTCTGTTGAGGCCTGTGATCCTGCCGTTGTTGGATCGTCTGATGTCTTTGGCGATTATTCTCTCGCCGGAATTCTGATCGCTATTCATGATCAAGTCTCCTTTCTGATTATTTCTGTCGCAAGACCGAAACTGATTGCTTCTTCGGCGTTGTAGAATGAGTCTTCGCTTGTTACTTTCAATACTTCGTCTAAACTCTTTCCGGTGACTTTTGAAATGATCTCTGCCAGAACATTTCTTGTCTCGATGAGCTTGTCTACCTGGCTCTGAATCTCATGCGGCTTTTTGCCGCCGATGTCGTTGCTTAAATAGGAGGGATCGTGGATCATAAGTCGTGAGTGTTCGTATACCTCGCGTTTTCTCCCGGCCAGAAAAACGATCGCACCCATTGAATAAGCAGCGCCAATGCATACGGTGCGTACGGGAGATCTCATGTTCGTGATGAGATCGTAAATTGCGAGACCTGATAAGACATCCCCTCCGTGTGAATTAATGAACAGTGTAATCTCATCGCTGTTCTCTTCGTCCAATGCCATCAGTCTTTTTAAGAGATCGGATGATGATTCCGGATTGATTTCTCCCGTCAGAAATACTTTTCTTGAAGTGGCGAGAATATCTTCTTCTGCGAGAACGTTATAGCCGCGTGTTGTTTCCCTGATAATTGCCATGTTGTTTTCTCCTTTCTATTTCTTGATCGTGAACATGATCGCGTTGGTTCTTTTTGTTGCTTTTATTTTTTCAACAGGGGTCAGATTCCCTCTGAATACAATGGATTCTTTGTTGTCCTCACAACGGTATTGATATAATTCGATGTCTTTGCTCCGGAGCATCTCCATCAGACGCGAGACCGGCATGAGACGTGGATCCTGCAGGATTACCTTGTCTTGGAGAAATCTGTATTCACATGCTGCATATGATATGAATTCCTGAGGGTTGTACAGTGTAACGAAATATATCTTTTTTGAGGTGTATAGAAGCAGAGTCCTCATCTTTCTCGGAATAAAGAATTCGGTTCTGCAGTTAGTTGGTGAAACGCTTATGCAAGACCATGAGCTGCCTGATCCGGGTGCGGTGGAACTGTTTGAGATAAATTCGTAGAACATGTTCCTTTCACGCCCGTGGATCTTGTTGTAATCAAGAAAGCGCTGTACGGAAACCGGTTTTTCGTGTTCGTCAAATACTTCTTCCATATCTATATTGCAGTTAAAGAAAAGCTTTGTCATATTTGCCAACACATGGAATATGTTTGAATAATCCTGGTCAGCGAAAACATATTTGCTCAGTATCCTGCTCATGACCTGCATTTTATGGAAATCGTCTGCCGGGATACTGCTCTCCAGATCGTATTTCGAGGCTGCATTGATAAGACATTCAGGGTTCTCGACAAACAGTATTTTTGAGTAGTCATTGAGTCTGTCTGATTCTTTCTTATCTTCCGGTAACAGTCTTACATATTCCACGTTCCCGGTGCGGTAGTCATATCCAAAATGGAAACCGAGCGGGATGGTATTGTACTGAATATCGGATATCAGATCGCTTAAATAATCACAGTATCCGTCGGATCTGCTGTATGTCGGCAAATAGAATGGCGGAGCATTCTTGTCTTTCTCTTTGATCTTTGTCAGCAGTTTGATCAGTTCTTCAATAGACATATCGCCGTACGTAGGATTAAATTCGAAGTCCATCTTGTGGCTCCTTTCGATTGGTTTATGAGGTGAGTATATGAGGGTGAATAATTTTCGTGCGGAAAAATTCCGCATATTTATTTTAAACAGATCCGGAACATGTTATTATGAGAAAAACTGATCAGAGGTATGAATTATGAGAGAACCTGACAGCGTTTATATCCAGAGGTGGAACGATTCGCGCCGTGCATGCAAGAGAATCATGCGTGAGATGGATGGGACGAGTTTTGTTGTCTGGCAGTATGTAAGTGATAATAGTAAACCCGGGGATAAGAGGAAATTCGTGGAGAAAAAGGCGGATGATGTGATTGAAGACATGATCAGTTTTCTTCCCGACGGATTTAGCAAAAAGAAGATACGGTTCTACAAAGATTATCTTTTCATGGCAATCGTAATCTCTTACTGTCAGGCTATGCTTCATGAGGATCCCAACTGCGCGGCTGATCCGATATTCGACGCGGGTCTGGGGTATAACACCTGGTTCTCGGGTCTGATCAATATGGCATTGACTGAAGACAGCTTTCTTGTCAGAAATCACGGCACAAAACTCGTAACAGGCGACATCTCTGATCTTGACGGATATCTGGAGAATATTTACAAGCTCAGGAAGAAGGATTTCAAGTTTGCGGGCACTGGCATTTACCATCCTGTTTTTGCAGGTTTCGGTGCCATAGCCGACATATTGGAAGGAAGAGAGTATGACAGCAAATTAGACCGCAACATACCTGAAGATCAGTTCTATGAATTCAGGGATAATTTCCCGTGCAAAGCACGGTTTATTAAATGTTATAAAAAGTATTGTGAGGGTTATTTCACTATTGGGATCAGAGATGATTTCCAGAAGAATATCGAGAGAATAGTTAAGTGTTTCACAGTAACGCATGGACTCTCGCATTTCGGAGAAGGTCCTGCAGATCCTGCTGTAAGGGAGATCCTTGATAAGGCAGTCCGTGACATAGAGGATCTGTATTACATATGACAAGCGATAACTACATGTTAAAGATGATCGATGATTTTCTGGACTGCAAAGGCAATCCGGAATCAGGCCGATTGGAAGATACTGACCTCTTTAAGTATTTTTATTCCGGAAGGGATAAATGTAAATCCTATGTGCGGATAAAAACAATATTTGGTAACAACAGTATCAAGATAATAATCTATGAACTCCGTGAGATGCTTGCCCGAAACACGAGATTCAAGTTCTCTTTTTCCCATTCTGATAAATACAGATCACTTGATCTCGAGTTCTATGAGTGGTTTAGGGTGAAGTTTAATTCTGTTGATTTCAGGGATGGCAATGAAACGTTTTCTTTGCGAAAGAGAAGTGCAACGCTGCTGTCGGTTTTGCGTTTTGGAAGAAATAACATCAGTGAAAAAGAATTAACGGATTTTCTTGCGATTAACCGCGAGCTCCTGCAGGCGGTGTGTGAAGAAGCTGCAATTATCGAAGCGTCTTATGATGCTTCCGTGCACAGGGATAAGTATGAGAGAGCAGGCGTGGGTAAGGCCCGCCGCATCATTGACAGTGTTAATGCAGGAACAAAGAAAGAACCCGTAAAACAGGATGCCGAAGTTCTCATGGCAAGCCTTAAAAATGCCGGTGCAGACATTGACAGCAGTGAAGGCTTGATCATAAATCTTGCATCTGCAGAACACACATTAACATCACTTGTAATAATTGATAATTGCTTTATCAGAAGTGACGGCAGGAAAGATATGCGTAATGGTTTTACGGACCCGATGGCGCGTTTTCACTATGCTGTTTTTGATGCAGGATATGTCAGCAGAAACGGAAGATTCAGCGAAGCGTTTTACATCCCGGATAACAGTTCCTATGACAGGACTTTCGATGCATTCAGGAAGATGTCAGAACAGTCATTGTCTGATCTGGGTGACTTTGATTCAGTCAAAGCGGTCAGAAGGCTTTTGAAGAATAACAGACCGGAATGTTTTGCGGGTTTTCTGGATGAAACATCAGGATACGCATTGCCTGAAGTCAGAAGGGAAAGCCAGCGAGGAAGATATTCTGACAGTGGTGCAGCTTTTGACGAATTGGTATAAACTAAAAAAGTTTCTGACAGAAAGGTATATGAATTAATCGATTATGGTAATCAATATGAATGCATGCGGTACACAAACGATCGAAACTGAAAGACTTATCCTAAGACAGTTTACATACGAAGATGCATTGTCCATGATGAATAACTGGGCAGGCGACGATTACATTCAGAAGATGTACGGAGAACCATCTTACAAGACTCCTGAGGCCGTAAAGGGTTTGCTCGATAAATACATCGGCGGCTATGCAGACGGGTATTATTTCCGTTGGGCCGTTATCGAGAAATCATCCGGTGAATGCATCGGTCAGGCAGCATATTTTCTTGTTGATAAGAACAATAATTTCGGTGAGATCGAATACTGCATCGGAACACCTTTCCAGGGTAAGGGATATGCAACAGAAGCAACTAAAGCTCTGATCGGTTACGGCTTTAACAAGATCCATTTTCATAAGGTTCAGATATGCGTAAGACCCACCAACGTACCATCAAAGAAAGTCATTGAGAAGTGCGGATTTACTTACGAAGGAACATTAAGGGATTACTTCCTGATCGACGGTAAATATGAAGGCAGAATGTTCTTCTCGATATTGGAAGATGAATATGGAAAAGATTGAATTCATTTGGACAGACGGCAATAACGAAGATTTTTACAGGTTCTATCTCGAGACAGAAGAGTACTACAGCCAAGTGGCAGGCGGTAAGAAGAACAGGGAAGGGTTTGTGCAGTATAATCTGTCTTCTGCCATTCCTGATGTCGTGATTGCGTATATGGACGGAGTTGCAGTAGGCTGCGCAGGCTTGAAGAAATACAGCGATTCTGACGTTGAGATAAAACGTGTATGGGTTGAACCCTGTTGCCGTGGTAAGCATATTGCAACAGAACTCATGAACAGGATAGAAGAAAAAGCGCGTGAGATGAACTTCAGAAGAACCATTCTGCAGACACGCCCTATCATGAATGATGCAGTTGAACTATATACTAAACGAGGATACAAACTGATAGATAATTACCCTCCTTACGACAAGCTGGAAGGAGCTATCTGTATGGCTTTGGAACTCTAAACATTACCGTTTCGGTATGACAACACCAAACAAAAAAGTATAAGGTATAATACGGCCTCTGATGCCCGCCGATGCTATCATAAAATAAAAGCAAAGGCGGATCGAACTATGGCTGCATTTGATAGGGTAATGTCCGGAATACCGCAGATGGACGAGAGGTATGACAACATCCGTCTGGGTGATAATGTTGTCTGGAGAGTCGATTCATTAGAAGATTTCAAGCTGTTTGCAAAGCCCTATGTTGAGCAGGCCATTAAGGATAAGAGGAATCTTATCTATGTCAGATTTGCATCGCACGAGCCGCTGTTCGAACCTCAGGAAGGCCTTAAGATAGTTAATGTCGAACTTTCCCACAGGTTTGAGACTTTTACCGTTGCAATTCACGAGATAATCGAGAAGGAAGGCTACGATGCATTCTTTGTTTTCGATTGTCTGTCGGAACTTCAGACTGCATGGGCAACGGACCTCATGATGGGTAATTTCTTCCAGGTTACATGTCCTTATCTGTTCTCGCTTGATACAGTCGCATATTTTCCTCTTATCAGAGGCAAACACTCATTCAAAGCCATCGCGAAGATAAGAGATACCACTCAACTGTTTTTGGATGTGTATTCTGATAACAGTAACGTCTATGTACGTCCTGACAAGGTGTGGAACAGATATTCAGAGACGATGTTCCTGCCGCATCTCTATAAGCCTGAAACAGGTGAATTCAGTCCGATTCTAGACGGCGTTCTTGCGAGCCGTTTTTATCAGATCCTGCAAAAGGATACATCCAATTCTGACCGTGGAAACATGGATAGCTGGGACCGTTTCTTTGCGATGACGGAAACCATGTATGAGAACGGAATGGACGTTACCGAGCAGTGCAGCCGCATGTGCAACATCATGATGACGCGCGATGAGAGAATGCGAATCATGATAAAGGAGAACTTCCGTCCCGAAGATTATTTCAGTGTCAAAAAACGTATGATAGGTACCGGCATGATTGGCGGTAAAGCCACCGGAATGCTCCTTGCGCGCAAGATAATTGAGAACAAGCGTCCTGATATATTTGCAAATTTCGAGCCTCACGATTCGTTTTATATGGGTTCGGATGTTTTCTATACGTTCATCGTTGAGAATCACTTTTGGGATATCCGCGTAAGGCAGAGAAGCAAGGAAGAATTCTTCTCTCTGGCCGATGAATTTGCAGACCGTTTATTGAATGGTAAGTTCTCGCGTGACATGGAAGAGGAGTTTGTTAAGCTCCTGGAATATTACGGTCAGGATCCGATTATCGTCCGTTCTAGTTCCATTCTTGAAGATGGTTTCGGCAATGCTTTCGCAGGCAAATACGAATCGGTTTTCTGCCCCAATTCCGGTGACATGGATCACAGGCTTCAGGAACTTGAAGATGCCGTTAGAACCGTTTATGCGAGTACGATGAGTAAGTCTGCTCTGGATTACAGAAGCAGACGCGGACTCCAGGCAAGAGATGAACAGATGGCGCTCCTGATCCAACGTGTATCAGGTTCCTACTATGGCGAATATTACATGCCGTGTGCAGCAGGTGTAGGTTATTCTTACAGCCCATACCGTTTCATGGAGTCGCTCGATCCCAATGCGGGAATGCTGCGACTTGTTATGGGTCTTGGTACTTCCGCGGTAGACAGAACCGAAGGCTCATATCCGCGCCTCGTAAGCCTCGATAAGCCCCTTGCTGATACTCACAAGAGCAGCGGCGAGAGACACCAGTTCTCACAACGTAAACTTGAACTGATCGACCGTTCCGAAGGCAAGCTCAAGCAGGTCGCTCTCGATGTGATCGAACCTCACATGCCGAACTTCCTGAAGCAACTCCTGCTCGAACACGATTACGATGCCGAACGCGAATTCAGGGAGCGTGGAAGACCACGTGTCATTGAATTTATATCGTGCAAAGGCATCGTCGCGAAAGACATCATAATGCAGCAGATGAGTGACATCCTGAATACGATTGAAGCCGAATACGAATATCCTGTTGATACTGAATTCACGATCAATCTCTCTGAGAACGGTGATTATGTCATTAACATTCTGCAGTGCAGACCGTTGCAGGTTTTCCAGGATGCCGGTGCAATTACGTTCCCTGAGGATATTCCTGATGAAGACGTGCTCTTCGAATGTAAGGGTTCTGCCATGGGTCTGTCGAGATCCGAGAAGATAGACCTCGTTGTTTATGTCGATCCGGTCAACTACTACAACATGCCGTACCGTGACAAATACAATGTTGCAAACGCTATCGGAAAACTGAACTGGATCATGCGTGGTCAGGATAAGAAGATGCTCCTGATGGTTCCCGGCCGCATCGGTACGACTTCACCCGAGCTCGGCGTGCCGACTTCGTTTGCTGACATCAGTGAGTTCGATGCAATCTGTGAGATTTCTGATTCGAAGGCGGGCTATAACCCTGAGCTCTCATATGGCAGCCACTTCTTCCAGGATCTGGTAGAGTCGGGAATACTCTATAACGCCATCTTCGAGAGCGACAAAACGCTAAGGTATAACCGCGTTTTACTGGAGTCTTCGAAGAATGTTTTTGCTGACGTTATCGAAGCTCATGAGGGTTTGGAAAACATCGTCTTTGCATACGATGTATCTGAACTTGATATTGAGCTGTGCAATGACATGGGCAGCGAGAGGATAATCTGCTTTAAGAAGGACTGAGTTTTACAGCTTCAATTCCATAAACACTTCTGCAAACGTGTTATTGTTGTAGCTCCCGATCTCTTTGAATCCGAACTTGTCATACAGCCGGCGTGCGGCGGCATAACTCTTCATTGAATCGAGACATACTCGTTTGTAATCCTGCTCGCGTGCATATTTAATGGCGAGATCCAGAAGTTTATAACCCCATCCCTGACCGCGGAGTTTCTCAGACAGATAGAGTGCCTTGAGCTCGGCTGTGTCATCGCTGAATCTTCTGATGGCAACTGAACCAAGAACGGTACCATCTTCAACCAGACACCAGAACTGCTCGAAGTGTTCAGGAATGTGATTGTAAAATTCATGTCTTCCTTCAGGCTCGAAAGGTTTGCCTACACCGGGAAAGCATTCTGAGTAGAAGGAAAACAAAGAGTCCTTAATCGAATCCTCGTAATGAACAATTTCCAGACTCATTTTACAAACTCTGCAATCTCTTTCTCGAGCAGGCGGTAAACATTCGCAACAAGATATCCGTCTGCGATCGCGTGGTTCATGCGTACTGTGACGGGCATCATGAGATGGCCGTTTTCTTCTCTGTATTTGCCCCAGTTGATGATGGGCAGGAAATAGAGGTAGCCGTCGGGAAGTTCGACATTAAGCGAATCGTAGGACAGCCATGAGATGTAGGATGCGTCAAACCAGTTGGGGTGGTTAATGCTGTCCAGGAGATATTCACGGGTGTTCTTCGCTTTCTCGAGATCGGCCATGGCGCCGTCGTAGAACGTCTTATAGTCTTCGAAATACTCTGTGTAAACAGGGGTGCATGTCTCTGTATCGTCGTGGAAGACGTACTGAGCAGGATTGATCTTGTCGAAGCAGATGAGCTCATCACTCTGCCATAAATATTGCATTCTGTAATCTTCCCGTGAGTTCAGCGCCTTGCATAAGATGTACAGGAAGTTGACATAAAACTTGGTGTCCTGTGCTTTCGAGTAGTTAACAAGATCAGTTACGTCTATTCGTGCTGTCATAGAGACAGAACACTTGCAGTCTTCGGTGAAATGACGGTATACGCCTTTGCGGTAGTATGTTTCTTTGTCGATAACTTTATAGTTGCTCATAAATACCTCACAGCCATTGGATAAACGCAGTCTTATCAGAACTGTTGTATCCGGCGTTCTCGTAGAAATGTAATGTTTCAGGCTTCTTTGAACCTGTAAGGAGCATCATCTTGTAGCAGTTCTCGCGGATCGAGATCTGCTTTGCATAGTCAAGACACTCACTGGCATAGCCGTGTCCGCGGTAAGCTTCGTGTGTGACAACGTTCTCAACGAATGCGTATGGACGGACGCCGCGGGTAAGATTTGGGATGATGACACAGACGCATGAAGAAACGATCTTACCGTCGATCACGTTGACGATCAGGTGATGGTTGGGATCATTCACTATTTGTGACCAGGTGTTGCGGAGGTGGTCATTATCTTCAGGAATGCTGTCTTCGTGAAGATAAAGGTACAATTCCAACAGTTCGTTTAACTCACCTGATTCAGCTTCTCTTACCATGCCATTTTCCTCCCTGAATTTAGTGTGATTATACAGCAAATCCAGTGGTTTCAAACTTATATTTTTAAAACGCGTGTAATATAAAGTTCACGCATATCGTATATTTTTATCATTTTTTGATGATAAGATTAACCTAAGCTAATATGCGAATTTGGAAGAAAGGGTAACCGCGGAGCGCTATGTATTACTCCAGTATCGGCATACTGGCATTGATCATGCATGTGATCATCAACTCGGATACGTTGTTCAGGACGCGTAACGACGGCCGTGTTAAGATGCGCAAAAAATACCGCCCGTTCCTGTTCGCAATAATGTTCTATTATGTTTCTGACTGCTTGTGGGGAGCTCTCGTTGAAATCGGTAATATTCCGCTGGCATATGCAGATACGGTATTTTTCTTCTTTTCGATGGGCCTGTCAGTTTTCATGTGGCTCAGATTCATAGCTGCTTTCCTTAACCTTAATCAGTTCTGGACTAAGGTCCTTCATGCATTGGCTTGGCTGATGCTGGGTTCAGAGACGGTTGCTCTTATCGTAAATTTTTTCGTTCCGATAATGTTCTACTTCACTGAGGAATGTGAATATGTTGTAAGCATGGCAAGATACATAATCCTGATCGTTCAGCTGGTCCTGTTTGCGTTTATTGCGTTCGATACACTTGTGATGGCCATAAAACTCAAGGAGAGAAAGAGACGTAATCATCTGGCTATAGGATTGTCGGGACTTATCATGGCATTGTTTATTTTATTCCAGGCCAAATTCCCTATGATGCCTTTCTATTCCATCGGGGCCATGCTCGCAACGACGATCATTCACTCTTTTGTCGTATTCGAAGAGAGAGTTGAGAACAGCCGTCAGCTCGGTATGGTCATGACAGTAGCATATAAGGATCCTCTCACCAATGTGCGTAATGTTAATGCTTATACGGAATCAAAGTCGATAATCGAGAGAGATATCAAGAATGGTACGATTACTGAATTTGCAGTTGTTGTTTTCGATCTTAATGATCTCAAAAAAGTTAACGATACACTGGGCCACGATGCCGGAGACAAGTACATTCAGGATGGATGCAGACTTATCTGCCGTGTGTTTAAGCACAGTCCGGTATTCAGGATCGGCGGCGATGAGTTTGTCGCGTTCCTGACCAATGAAGATTATGTGAGCCGCGATAATCTCATATTCCTGTTTAACAAACATGTTGAACGCAATCTTGAGAATGGCGGAGTGGTTGTCTCAGCAGGGATCAGCATGTTTAATGCTGATAAAGATGCAAGCTTCGATGATGTTTTCTCACGGGCAGATGAACAGATGTATGAACGCAAAAAAGAATTGAAGAGCAAAAAAACATAATTGCCTGTCAGTGGTTGGAAGCACTGATACGGTGTAAAGAAGGGAAAGGGTTTTGAAAAATGAAAAGAGATCGGAAAATGGGTGGTAACTGGTTATGAGCAAAAATACAAAGTATAAGATCCCGAAGGCCAGAGCGCTAATGCCTATTCTCGGGTACACTCTGATTTTTATTGTTTTAGTCGGTTCCATATTTGGCGTTCTCAGCCTTCTTGCAGATTTTGTCAAGGATGTAAGATCTGAGTCTGACAGAGCCTATGTTGAGTCTGTCGTTGAACGATATGACAAAGCGGCAGATTCCGAACGGGCAAAAGTCCTTGGAACATTGATTTCGGACGGATACGAGTATTGTATCGTTGACCGTGATGGCAAGATCATTACTTCCACCATCAGTGATATTACCTGTGACGGATTCAATTCGAAGAACAACAGCTTCTCTGAACAGGCTGCATTGGAAATGTATCAGGATGCCGGCTTAGAGGAAGATAAGGCTCATAAACTGTGGTTTTCCATTTTTGGCGGCGGACAGGCCGAATCGTTCATTCTTGAAGATCAAAAATCTGATGCTGCAGCCTTTGCCAAAGCAATGGAACTTGGAAAATCTGATGATCTTTATGGCATGAAAAGTGATGAGCTGGTGATTACCTTTCCATACTGGATCGGTAAGGCCATGAGAAGTACAGACAAGGTAATCCTTGTAAAGTCAGAACTCTCGGTCAAGGTCAAGGATTATGTGTACCTTGTTGCGGGTATGATCATCGCGATCTTCATAGCTCTGATCATCTTCATAATCATGATCATGGGCGTTGTAAGAAATCTTTCTGCGAATAGGAAGATGAGAAAACTCCTGTTCAGGGATAACATTGCGAAAGGCCGTAACTGGCTGTGGTATGCGACGTCCAGCCAGGATATTCTCCGCAAGAGGGGAAATGCCAATAAAACTTTTGCCGTTGTTGAACTTGTTTTTGTTAAGTACAGACGCTTTGTACTCTGTCATTCCGTAAAAGAAGCTGAAGATCTGCTTAAGAAATCGATACAGATCATTGACAGCAAACTCGGCAGACAGGAATTGTGTGCCCACAGTTCTTCATCCGGAATTCCGCTCCTGTTGCAGGTAACGGATGAAGAGAATGCGAGAATAAGAATTCAGGATATAATCTCTACTCTTGAATCTATCTATCCGGGTCATCAGCTGGCTTTCAGGGCTGGCGTATATCTCGTAACTCCTGCACAGGAGAAGGTTCTCATGAATCAGAAACGTTATGTTCCAGATATCGATATGCTCTATAACAATGCCAGCACGGCAGGTCTGTCAATTTCCGAATCCGGTGAGTCGGGTATAGCATTCTTTGACAGTAAGCTCGTTGATGAAGAGAAGTGGATCAATACGGTTACAGAGAGACAGCATCAGGCGATTGCGAACGAGGAATTCCTCGTTTACTATCAGCCCAAATATGATCCGAAAACAAGTGAGCTCAGAGGTGCGGAAGCGCTTATCAGATGGAATGCGCCTGACATGGGACTCGTTCCTCCGGGCAAGTTTATTCCTATCTTTGAAGAGAGCGGTTTCATCACTCAGATCGATGACTATATGCTTATACACGTGGCAAGAGATCAGAGAAGATGGCTTAACGAAGGCAGAAAATGTGTTCCGGTTTCAGTAAACGTTTCCAGAGCACACTTTGGCCAGTATGATCTTGCAGAATATATCTGTGCCCTGATAGACAGAGAGGGATGCCCTCATTCACTTCTTGAGATCGAGCTTACCGAGAGTGCATTCTTCGATGACGAGAATGCAATGATCAAAACGATCAACCGTCTCAAGGAACTCGGTTTCCTGGTATCAATGGATGACTTCGGTTCAGGTTATTCTTCACTCAATTCACTGAAGGATATGCCGCTTGATATCCTGAAACTTGATGCAGGATTTTTCAGAGGCAGCGAAGACAATCCGAGAACGGAGATCGTTGTATCCGAAGCAATCAGACTTGCTAAATCGCTTAACATGAAGACTGTTGCTGAAGGCGTGGAAGAGAAGGCAACTGTTGATTTCCTCGCGCGTGAGGGCTGCGACATGATCCAGGGTTACTATTTTGCGAGACCTATGCCGAGATCTGAATATGAGGTGTGCATTCCGATAGTTAATCCGCCTGTTCAGCCCGTTCAGCAACCTGTGCAGTATGCTCAGCCGGTTGTTCAGGCACCTGCTCAGTATACACAGCCCGTGCAGTACGCCCAGCCTGTCGTTCAGGCTCCGGTTCAGTATGCTCAGCCGGTACAGCAGGTTCCGGTTACACAACCTGTGCAGTACGCTCAGCCTGTTACTCAGGCTCCGGTTCAGCATGTACAACCTGTTCAGCAAGTGCCGGTTTCCCAGCCGGTCCGGCAGCCGGTGGCACAACCGGTTCAGCCTTCTCAGCCTGTAGCCCCGGTACAGCCGGCGCAGCCTGAGCAGCCGATACCTCCGGCACAATAAAACAAACTGGCATTGAGGCTGATTATGAGTAACAGCATAGACAGGAAAAAAGAACTGTTTGAGACCATGAACCCTGCTAAGGCGCTGCTTATCATGGCACTGCCAACAGTCGGCAGCCAGCTGATAGTTCTGGTCTATAACATTGCTGATACATGGTTCATCGGCAGAACTGATAATCCGTCCATGATCGCCGCATCAAATATCGCACTGACGGTTTATATGGTTGCCGTTTCCATTGCCAATGTCTTTGGCGTCGGAGGCGGAAGCCTCATGGTGCGTCTTGTGGGTGAGAAGAAACCGGAAGCTGCCAGACAGGTATCGTCATACAGTGTTCTTGCATCCGGTATCACGGCGGCGGCTTTCTCGATACTGACGCTGATATTCATGTCGCCTCTTATGGTGCTTCTGGGCGCTGAAGAAGCGACTGCTTATTATGGCAGACAATACCTGCTGACAACTGTTGTTTTAGGTGCTGTTCCGACGGTTCTCTCCATGAGCATGCCGCAGTTCCTGCGTAATGCCGGATATGCCAAGGAAGCGGGTTTCGGTGTCGCACTGGGAAGCCTGTTGAACGTCGGTCTGGACCCTCTGCTTATGTTTGTAATTCTTCCTCAAGGGTATGAGGTTTTGGGCGCGGGAATCGCCACGCTGCTGTCTAATGTTGTATCGTTCGTATACTTCATCTGGATGTTCCGCAAAGTAAGAGATGAGAGTGTTGTCCACTTCTCGTTTAAGCCTGTAAAACTTGCGAAAGAACAACTCAAATCGCTTTATATGGTTGGAATTCCTGCTGCCATAAGCATCTTCCTTTATGACTTTGTCGTTATCGTTGTCAATAAGATTACTGCTTCTTACGGAGATCACATCATTCCGGTTGCGGCAATGGGAATCGTATTGAAACTCGAGAGGATCCCGATCAATTTCTGTCTTGGAGTATGCCTTGGAATGGTGCCGCTTATCGCGTACAATTTCGGAGCTAAAAATTACAAGAGAATGCAGCGTGTTTCCAGTCTGGCTATGTGGACAGTGCTGATAGTTTCATCGGTCTGTATGGTGGTGTTTTTTGCAATGGCGGAAACTCTTGTCGGAGCGTTTATCAATGAACCTGAAACAGTGCGCTACGGAACGGAAATGCTTAAGGCCCGTTGCTTTGCGTTGCCGTTCATGATGGTCGGTTACCACGTTGTTAATTACATGAATGCGATCAACAAGGGTAAGGTCTCTTTCTTCCTGGCGATTCTGAGACATGTGATCCTGATCATTCCGATCCTGTTACTTATGAACATGATCTGGGGCTTTGGCGGTCTGTTGTGGTCTCCTCTTGTCGCTGATGTCGTAAATACGGCTGTAACTTTATTCATTATGTTTTCGGTAGTCTCGAAAGTGCAAAAAGAGACCTCCGTAACCGCATAGTGTTCGATTTCTTTTGTTAATTAAAATTTATATTTTGGCAACAAACGGCCTTTCTTTCTCTTGTATAATTTTTTTATAGGAGACTGATATGGACGAGACAAAGAGATTTACAATCGGAAAGAAACTCTATATCTTCGTAACCGCAACGGTTTTGTTTGCGACGGCCTGTGTATGTGCTCTTAATTATTTCGTCAACGTTGATCAGGTTAACACCTATTACAAAAGACTCACCGTAAACAACGCAATTAACTATGCAACGCTTATTGATGTTGAGTTCGTGAAGGACCTCAAAGAGATTATCCAGTCTGATGAATATCAGGCTATTCGTAATGAAGCTGAAGATCTCGAAGATGACACAGCGGTCCGGGAGTATTTAATTGAAGTCGGTATCTGGGACAGATATCAGGAAGAACGTGAGAAAATGCGTGCTTATGTCGATAACATGGAAGATATCGAGTATCTCTATGTTGTAATTTGGGATGAACATTCTTCTTTCGACGGTTCATTCTATGACATGTATGTGATTGATTCTGATGATGTACCTTTGTATGAATCCGGTTATTATGAACTCCGTGAATCTGAATTCGGTCAAGTGGATTATACCAAGACTATCCAGCCGGTTATTACCAGAGGAGACTGGGGCTGGCTCTGTTCGGGATTTGAGCCGGTTTACAGCGGTTCTGAGATCGTATGCCATGTGGGATGTGATATCAGCATGGAAGCTGTTATGGCCGAGCGTTATTCTGACCTCGCATACATGATCATTGGTGCAATTGCTGTTACGGTCATCGCTCTGATCGGCGCATTTATCTTTGTTAACCACAATGTTGTAAAACCAATTAAGGCGATTACAGAAGACATGCAGAAGTTTAATCCCGCACCGGGTAAGGATTATATTGAATCCGGTGTTACAAATATCTATATAAGCAGGGAAGACGAGATTGGTGATATCTACGGTGAGATCCAGACGATGCAGAAGAGGATCGTGGATTACCTCAATGATATCACTACCATTCGTAATGACATGGCGGAAGCTGAAGTTGCCATCAAGATCAAGGAGCAGGAGATCGGTGAGATCAGCAAAGAGGCTTTTGTTGATCCTCTTACGGGTGTTGGTAATCTCAATGCATATAAGCGCAGAGTTGAAGAACTCAATTCTGAGATCGCTTCCGGAAATGCAGAATTTGCCGTTGTAATGATGGATGCAAACGGTCTGAAAAATATTAACGATAACTATGGTCACGCGGAAGGTGATGCATACCTCATGGGTAATTGCCGCATTATCTGTGATGTCTTTAAGAAGTCTCCGGTATACAGGATTGGTGGTGACGAGTTTGTTGCAGTCCTTACAGGAGACGATTACAAGCACAGAAATGAACGCATTGACCAGATCCGCAAGGTGTTTGATACGACTTACAGGGATAAGAAGGTTCAACCGTGGGAACGCTATTCGGTTTCCGCCGGAATGGCTGAATACAATGCTGGTGATAAGTCCGTGGATGATGTTTTCAAGCGTGCAGACAAGATCATGTACGAGGTCAAGGAAGCATTCAAGCGAAACAATATCATTGCACTGTAAGTGTCATATAGTTTCTGATAGTCTTGTAAACCGCCCCCCGTTTTTGTAATATCTTTATTATTTAAAATGCATGATGGGGGTATGTGTTCTGTGGCGGCAAAAAATACGCTATCCACAAAGATCATTATCATGGTTGAGGCGATCATCCTGATCTCCAGCATACTCTTTTGCGCTATTTCGGTTTACAGATCAAGACTCGGCATCAGAAGAGCTATCCAGCAACGCATGCTTGATATTGCCAACTGTGCCGCAGGATCGATAAGCGGAGATGCTCTGGGCAGCATTGATGAGAACAATATTGATTCTACCGCATACAAACTTACGTACAACACACTCACGATCTTCAGAGATAATGTAGAACTCGAATATGTTTATGTTTTAAGAGAATCTTCTGACGATGAGTTTATATTTGTTCTTGATACGGACCCGATAAGTCCTGCAGGCTACGGCGACAAAGCTAAGTTTACGGCAGCGCTTGATGCGGCAGGCAAAGGAAAACCTTCCGTGGATGAAGTTCCGTATTCCGACCAGTGGGGTGAGTTCTACAGTGCATACAGCCCGGTTTATGATTCATATGGAAGGATCTCCGGAATAGTTGTAGTTGACTTTTCAGTCGTCTGGTTTGAGAGCCAGTTGTTCGAACAGACCAGAACCAACGTAATCGCCATCCTGATCATTCTGGTTATCAGCCAGATCATCGCTGCGCTAATGATATTCCTTTTGGCGAGACCTTATGTAAAACTGCAGGGAAAACTTCTGGAAGAGAAGATACTCGCAGAGAGTGCAAACGCCGCAAAGAGTGAATTCCTTGCGAACATGTCCCACGAGATCAGAACGCCGATCAATGCGGTCCTCGGCATGAACGAGATGATCCTCCGAGAAGGAAGGCATGCCCAGGAATTATCAGATAACGATACCCGGGCCAGAGATGAGGCGATGAGAAACATCGTTGTTTACGCAGGCGATGTGGAGAATGCCAGCCGCAATCTTCTCGCTATCGTAAATGACATTCTCGATTTTTCCAAGATCGAAGCCGGTCGTCTGGACCTTATGGAGTCACCTTACCAGCTTAGTTCCATGCTTAACGATTTGACAAACATGTCTCTTATCAAGGCTCGTGACAAGGGACTGGAATTTGTCATTGATGTTGATGAGGCCATGCCTGATGAACTTTTTGGCGACGAGCTCCGAATCAAGCAGATCTTCACCAATGTGCTTACCAACGCAATTAAGTATACCGAGATCGGTAACGTAAGATTTAAGCTTCGTGGCGAGAAACATGATGATGGAATGATCACTCTGGTGGCTTCTGTGCGTGATACGGGAATCGGAATCAAGAAGGAAGATCTAAGCAGGCTCTTTAATGATTTCGAGCGTCTGGAGATCGAACGCAACAGCACGATCGAGGGCTCCGGATTGGGTCTTGCAATCACACAAAGACTCCTTGCAATGATGGGCGGAGAGGTCAATGTCGAAAGTGAATACGGACATGGTTCTACATTCACGGTGAGGATTCCGCAGAAGATAGTAAGAGATGTTCCTGTCGGTGATTTCCAGAAGAAATTCGAAGACAATATCCTTAATGCGAATGTTTACAGGGAATCTTTCCGTGCGCCCAGGGCTCATATCCTGATCGTGGATGATACGAAGATGAACCTTACCGTAGTTGTAAATCTGCTGAAGAATACGAAGATGAATATTGATACGGCATACAGCGGTGCAGGCGCAATGGCACTTGCGGAGATCAACCGTTATGACCTGATCCTTATGGATCAGAGAATGCCTGGAATGGATGGCACGGAGACCCTTCACCAGATACGTAAATCAGGAAATTGCGCGAGCAAGGATACACCTGTTATCTGTCTTACGGCAGATGCTGTAGTTGGTGCCAAGGAGCGCTATCTGAATGAAGGTTTTACAGATTTCCTCACTAAGCCTATAGACAGTTATGCTCTTGAGAAGATGATCATCAAATATCTTCCTGAGAATAAGGTTGAACGTATCTCTGAAGATCCTGAATTGCAGTCTGACGGCATAGAGGACATTTCAGCATCGGAAGATTTTGACGGCATCCGCAGTGCGGGAATAGATCCGCGTGTAGGTCTTACATACTGCCAGAATGATAAGTCATTTTATATCTCGATGCTTGCGGAATTCTCATACGGCAGACGTGAAAAAGAAGAACTGCTTATAAAGAGTTTCGAAGCATCAGACTGGAATACTTATGCGATACATACGCACTCTCTGAAGAGTACTGCTAAGATGATCGGAGCTCTTGAACTGTCTGAGCTGGCAGCGCAATTGGAGGCAGCTGCTAACGCAGGCAACGAAGCGGATATTAAGAGAGCGCATGCTGACCTTATCGGAAAATACGACAATATCG